>Ga0196963_10000158_pt1 | contig 68894 bp, 67 predicted proteins | sample S1_5metaG_FD_148600 | JGI IMG/M metagenome (GOLD analysis project Ga0196963, IMG submission 148600) | Soil microbial communities from Anza Borrego desert, Southern California, United States - S1_5 | ecosystem: Environmental > Terrestrial > Soil > Desert | place: USA: California | collected... | reverse complement strand
TCATCGTCGTGGCTCCCTCGCTGGAGTGGATTGTGGATCTAGCCCAGGAGCCACGGCGGCCCTACGCTGCGCGCCTTTCAACCCTGCCTGCCCTGTCCCGCCATGACCACCGCCCTGCCCCCGTCCGAGCGCAGCCGCCTGCGCCGTGCCGCTGACCATGCACGTTATGACCGCGCCACCGTGCACGCCATCGTCGACGCCGCCTACCTCTGCCACGTCGCCTTCAGCGACGGGCACGGCGTGCACTGCATCCCTACCGCCTGCTGGCGCGAAGGCGAGCACCTGCTGATCCACGGCTCCAACGGCAGCCGCATGCTGAAGGCGCTGCTGGACAGCGAGGCCTGCGTCACCATCACCCACCTGGACGGCCTGGTGCTGGCGCGCTCGGCCTTCAACCACACGATGAACTACCGCTCGGTGGTGGTGCACGGCCGCTTCGAGCCGGTGCCGGCCGAGCACAAGGCCGAGTCGCTGCACCGGCTGATGGACCACATCGCACCCGGCCGCCGGCATCACGCCCGGGCCGGCGACGCCACCGAGCTGGCAGCCACCACGCTGCTGCGCCTGCCGCTGGCCGAGGCCTCGGCCAAGGTGCGCGCGGGCGGGCCGCAAGACGACGAGGCCGACCTGGGCCTGGACGTCTGGGCGGGCGTGCTGCCCTTGCTGGCCGCGCGCGGCGAGCCGCTGCGCGAGGGCGACGGCGGCGGCGAGCCGCCGCCGTACGTGACGGCGTGGTGCCCGGCCCGCGGGCCGCTGCGCCGTCCAGGGTCCTGAACCTGCTGCATCGACGGCCGGTGTCGCGCGGCGGCGCCGCTTCGGCAGGCGACTGCCGCGCGTAGACTGCGCCGCACCTGTGCCGAACGGGATGCATCGATGGCGGCGAACCTGGGCAGCGTTGGCGAGAGGCCGGCTCCGGCGATCCTGGTCGTCGACGACGTGTCCGCCAATCTGCAGCTCATCGCCGGCCAGCTCGAAGCGCGCGGCTACGTCGTGCTGGTGGCCCGCAGCGGCCCCGAGGCGATCGAGCGCGCGGAACTCGCGCGCCCCGACCTGATCCTGCTGGACGTGGTGATGCCCGGCATGGATGGCTTCGAAACCTGCCGGCGGCTCAAGCAGGGCAGCGCGACGCGGGACATCCCGGTCATCTTCATGACGGCGCTGTCCGCCACCGACGACAAGGTCCAGGGCTTCCAGGTGGGCGCGGTCGACTACGTGACCAAGCCGCTGAATGCCGAAGAAGTGGTGGCCCGCGTGCGCACGCACCTGACGCTGGACCTGCTGCGGCGGCAATTGGCGTCGCAAAACAGGCAGCTGCAGGCCGAGGCGCAGGCGCGCGAACAGGCGCAAGCCGAGCTGCAGCACGCGAACGCCGAGCTTGAGCACGTGGCCGCGGCGCTGCGCCGGTCGAATGCCGACCTGGAGCAGCTCGCCTACGTGGCCTCGCACGACATGCAGGAGCCGCTGCGCATGGTCGCCAGCTACCTGCAGCTGGTGTCCCGGCGCTACGGCGACCGGCTGGATGCGGACGGCCATGAATTCATCGGCTATGCGGTCGACGGCGCCAAGCGCATGCAGGCCATGATCAACGACCTGCTGGTGCTGTCGCGCGTCAGCACCAAGGCCCGGCCATTCGCGCCGGCCGATTGCACGCAGATCCTGGACACCGCGCGGATCCAATTGCAGCTGGCCATTGCGGAAAGCGGCGCCACCATCACCGCCGACACGCTGCCCACGGTGCATGGCGACGCGACGCAATTGCTGCAGCTGTTCCAGAACCTGCTGGCCAATGCCATCAAGTTCCGCGGCGACCAGGCGCCGCAGGTGCACGTGTCGGCCCAAGCCACCGAAGAAGGCTTTTGCATCGCGGTCAGCGACAACGGCATCGGCATCGCGCCTGAACACTTCCAGCGGGTGTTCGTGCTGTTCCAGCGCCTGCACGGGCGCAACGAATACCCGGGCACCGGCATCGGCCTGGCGCTGTGCAAGCGCATCGTCGAGCGGCATGGCGGACGCATCTGGGTGGAGTCCGGCGCGGGCCGGGGCTCGATCTTCAGGTTTACCCTGCCACGCCTGCCATCGGGCTCCTGATCGGGTTTCCGGACCCTTTCACACGGGAGCCGAAGCGCACAGAATCGGCGCCTCTCCCCATCGGTCGGGAAGGAGGCCGCGATGATGTCCAGCCCATGCCCGACGCCTCCGCACCCGCCGCTGCGCTTGCCTTTGCGCTCCGCTTTGCACTCGCTTCCGCACTGGCTTGCACGCGCCGGGCTTGGCCTGTGCGTGCTCCTGTCGGCGGCATCGATCGGGCCCGCGCGTGCCGCCGACCCGCCGGACACGAAACCGCCCGCCCGTCCGGAAAGCACCAGCGTCACCGTCGTCCAGCCCAGCACCCTGCCGGTGCCGGCCGTGGTTCCGCCTTGCACGCCGGGCAAGTGCCTCTTCGCGGGGCAGAAGGTGACGGTGATCGCCACCAAGAGCGCGATCAGCATCGCGCTGCTCGAGGTCGAGGAGGAATTCGAGGCCGCCACCGGCGCGCAGCTCGACATCGTCCGGCTGCCGGGCATCGAGCACTACCCGACCATCATTTCCGACATGACGAATCGCATCGGCAAGTTCGATGCGTCGATCGCCGGCGGCTGGTGGATCGGCGACATGGTGGCGGGCGGCCACCTGCTGTCCTATGACGCGTGGTACGACGATCCGCGCTTCCCGAAGTGGAGCGCCGACGACGTGCTGCCCGGCCCGCGCAACCTGCTGTCCTACGGCGGCAAGAAGTACATGGTCGCCTACGACCACGACGGCCAGGTGATGTACTTCCGCCGCGACCTGCTGAACGACGCCCGCCACCAGGCCGCCTTCAGGCAGAAGTACGGCTACGCGCTGGGCGTGCCCCAGACCTGGGCGCAGTTCCGCGACGCGGCCGAGTACTTCACGGGCCAGGACCTGAATGGCGACGGGACGCCCGACCACGGCATCGTGCTGGCGCTGAAGCCGGGCAGCCAGGGCATGTTCAATTACATGTCGCTGTCGGCCTCCTTCCTCGTCGGCCCCACGAACCCCAAGCTGTACTGGTTCGACCCGCAGACGATGAAGCCGCTGGTCGACAGCCCCGGCCACGTGCGCGCGCTGGAGACCTTCGTCGAGCTGGTGAAGTTCGGCCCGCGCGAGATGCTGACCTGGGACCACGGCCGCGGCTGGGACCACTTCCTGGCCGGCCGCGCGGCCTTCGCGCTGACCTGGGGCGATCTGGGCGCGCTGGCGCAGCAGGCCGGCAGCCGGGTCAAGGGCAAGACCGGCGCGGCGCAGGTTCCCGGCAGCCACGAGTACTACGACCTCGGCCAGGGCAAGTGGGTGAAGACCGACACGATCAACCGCGTCGGCAACACCACCGGGGCGTCCTGGGCCGGCGTCATTTCCAAGTACTCGAAGGCGCCCGAGGCCACGTACTTCCTGCTGTCGATGCTGGCGGCGAAGGAGAAGGCGCTGGTGTATGCGGCGCGCGGCTCCGACGGCATCGACCCGGGGCGCCGCTTCCAGTTCCTGCCGCCCGAAGGCACGGGAACCATCGACCCGTACCTTCGTGCCGGCTGGGACGAGGCCGACATCCGCGACTACCTGCTCGCCTTCCAGCGCACCTTCAGCGACAAGCAGCAGTTCCCCTATCTGCGCATTCCGGGCGCCTACAGCTATTGGCTGGCGCTCGACGTGCATCTGGTGGAAGCGGCCAGCGGCCAGCTGAGCCCGGCGGCGGCGCTGAAGGCCACCGTGGCCGATTTCGAGGAGATCACGATCCGCCTCGGCCGCGAACGCCAGCGGGACGCCTACCGGAACTCGCTGGGCTTCTGAACCGTGCGCATGCGCCGCGTCCTGCAGGCTGCGCAGCCGGGCATCGGTACCAAGCTGACGGTCGGTTTCGGCGTCCTCGTCGGCCTGACCCTGCTGGTCGTGGCGCTCGCCTTCGTGGCCGGCCGCGACGCCACCCGCGACATCGAGCTGAGCGAGGCGGTGCGCGCACCGGCTTCGCTGGCGTCGGCCCAGGCCCAGGAAGCGCTGCTGCGCATGCAACTGCACCTGCGCGGCTACCTGGTGCTCTCCGACAGCGCCGACATCGAGCAGTACGACGCGGCGCGCCGGGCCTTCGAAACGGCACTCGCCTCCTTGCAGCGCCTCACCCTAGGGTGGGAGAAGGAGGAACGGGGGCGGGTGCAGGCCCTGACCGAGGGCTACGCGCGCTGGAAGCGCCTGCCGCCGACGCTGTTCGAGTTGCACGAGGACACGCTGCGCAACCGGCCGGCGCTGAAGCTGTCCCGCATCGACGTGCAGGCCCGGCGCGTGCGCGCGCTGGCCGAGACCGAGGCGATGATCGAACTGCAGAAGGCCCGGCCGGGGGGCGCGGTGAACCGCGAGCTGCTGGCGGCGATGCTGTCGTTCCAGAGCTCCTTCGACGCGCTGGCCACCAACGTGATGGCGTTCGGTGCCTCGGGCGAGAGCAACTTCAAGCTCACCTACGGCCCGCAGCTGGTGGCCAACGCGTCGGACTGGGACGCGCTCAACGCGCGGCGCCCCTGGCTCACCGCGGCGCAGCGCGCGCACCTGGACCAGGTGGCGGCGGCGCGGCTGGAGCTGACCGAGCTGGCGCTGCAGGTGCGCGCCATCCTGGACGGCGAGCGCGCTTTCGAGGACCTGTACCTCTACCGCACCGAGGTCGTGCCGCAGGCCCGCGCGCTGCTCGACCTGCTGCACCAGATCACCGCGAAGCAGCAGCTCGACCTGCAGGCCGGCCTGGCGCGCGCCCGGGACAGCCTGGCGCGCTCGCGTGCGCAGACGGTGGCCGGCGGGCTGGCGGCCATTGCGTTCGGCGTGGCCATGGCCTTCTTCCTGCGGCGCAGCATCGTCGGGCCGGTGCAGCGCCTGACCCAGGTGGCCGGGCAGATCGCCGCCGGCGACCTCGGCGCCCGGGCCCGCGCCGAGGCGCACGACGAGATCGGCATGCTCGCATCCAGCTTCAACACGATGACGGCGCGGCTGGCGGAGACGATCTCGCACCTGGAATCGGCCTACGGCGAGGCGCAGCAGGCCAAGACCGCCGCGGAGTCCGCCAGCCGCGCGAAGAGCGGCTTCCTGGCCAACATGAGCCATGAGCTGCGCACGCCGCTGAACGCCATCCTCGGCTACGCGCAGATCCTGCGCAGCGACGCCGGCCTGGAGCCGCGCCAGGCGGCCGGCCTCGCCACCATCCAGCGCAGCGGCGAGCACCTGCTGCTGCTGATCAACGACATGCTCGACCTGGCGCGCATCGAGGCCGGCAAGGTCGAGCTGGACGCCGATGACCTGGACCTGCGCGGCCTGCTGCGCACCGTCACCGACATCGCCGGCGTCGAGGTGCAGCGCAAGGAGCTGCGCCTGGACCTCGAGGTGGTGGGCGAGCTGCCGGCCGTGCTGCGGGCCGACGAGAAGCGGCTGCGCCAGGTGCTGCTGAACCTGCTCAACAACGCCGTGAAGTTCACCGAGCGCGGCCGGATCGGCCTGCGCGTGACGGTGCTGGACGTGGACGCGCTGCGGGCCCGGCTGCGCTTCGAGGTGGAGGACACGGGCATCGGCATCGAGCCCGAGCAGCTGGCGCGCCTCTTTCGTCCCTTCGAGCAGGCAGCGGACGTGCAGCGGCGCTTCGGCGGGGCGGGCCTGGGGCTGGCGATCAGCGCGCAACTGGTGGGGCTGATGGGCAGCGGCATCCGCGTCGAGAGCCAGGTCGGCAGCGGCAGCCGGTTCTGGTTCGAGCTGGACCTGCCGCTGTCGGCGCGGCGGCTTGCCGCCCCGGTCTCCGCCATCGCCGGCATCACGGGCTACGAGGGACCGCGGCGCACGCTGCTGATCGTGGACGACATCGATGCCAACCGCGCACCGCTGGTGCAGTTCCTGGGCGGGCTGGGCTTCCGCACGCGGCAGGCCGAGAACGGCGAGGCGGCCCTGCGCAGCGTGCAGGCGCAGCCGCCCGACCTGGTGCTGATGGACCGGGTGATGCCGGTGATGGACGGGGCGGAGGCCATCCGCCGCCTGCGCGCGATGGCGCGCTTCCGCGACCTGCCGATCGTCGTCGTGTCGGCCAATGCCTCGGCGGGCGACCAGGAGGAAAGCCTGGCCCTCGGCGCCGATGGCTTCCTGTCCAAGCCGATCGACTTCTCGCGCCTGCTGCCGGAAATCGGGCGCCTGCTGGGCCTGGCGTGGCAGCGCAGCACCGTCGAGGCAGCGGCCGGCGAGGCCGGCGCCGACGGTCCGCTGGTGGCGCCGCCGCCCGCGGCGCTGCAGGCCCTGCTTGGGCTGGCCCGCATCGGCAACATGCGCAGCATCCGCGCCCATGCCGAGCACCTGGCGGCGTCGGACCCGGCCTGCCGGCCGCTGGCCGCACGCCTGTGCAGGCTGACGGACGACTTCGAGTCCGCGGCCATCGTCGAACTGCTGGCCTCGCTGCCGGCGCGCGGGGCCGAAGGCACGCCCGGCGGCGCAGCGGACGGCGCAGTGGAAGGCGCAGCGGATGGCGCCGCTGAAGTCGGCGCCGACAGCGTGGCCGACGGCGGCTCGATGCCAGGCGGAACCCCGTAGCACCGATAGCGCCAGGCGGCCAAAGGCGCGGATTCATGTTCCGCTCAGCGTCGAGCACGCACTAGACTGGCCCGTCTCCCGCACAACGACGTGCCGTGCCGACCGCGACCGATTCCTCCAGCGCTGCGACCATCCTCGTCGTCGACCACCTGCCGGCGAACGTCGAGCTGGTGGCGGGCAACCTGGAGCAGCACGGCTACCACGTCATCGCCGCGCAGGCCGGCGACGAAGCGCTGGAGCGGGCACTCGCGGTGCGCCCGGCGCTGATCCTGCTGGACGTGGTGATGCCGGACATCAATGGCTTCGAGACCTGCCGCCGCCTGAAGTCGCGCGAGGAGCTGCGCGACATCCCGGTGATCTTCATGAGCGCGCATGCCGAGGTCGGCGACAAGCTGGCCGGCTTCTCGACCGGCGCGGTCGACTACGTGACCAAGCCGGTCGACGCGGCCGAGTTGCTGGCGCGCGTCGAAACCCACCTCGCCATGGCCAGGCTGCGGCGGCAGCTGGCGGCGCAGAACCAGCTGCTGCAGCGCGAGATCGCCTCGCGCGAGCAGGCCCAGGCGGCGCTGCAGCGTTCCAATGCCGAGCTGGAGCAGCTGGCCTACGCCGCGTCGCACGACATGCAGGAGCCGCTGCGCATGATCGCCAGCTACCTGCAGCTGATCGAACGCCGCTACAGCGACCGCCTGGATGCCGACGGGCATGAATTCATCGGCTTCGCGGTCGAAGGCGCCAAGCGCATGCAGGCGCTGATCAACGACATGCTGGCCTATTCGCGCGTCGGCACCAAGGCGCGCGCGCCTGCGCCGGTCGAGGCGGCGGAGTTGATGCGCGCAGTGCGCGAGCAACTGCGCCTGGCGATCCAGGAGTCGGGCGCCGAGATCGAGCTCGGCGACTTGCCGCGCGTGCACGGCGATGCGGCGCAGCTGGTGCAGCTGCTGCAGAACCTGCTGTCGAACGCCTTGAAGTTCCGCGGCCCCGCCGCGCCGCGCATCCGCATCGACTGCGGTGCCGTCGCGGGGGGCTGGTGCTTCTCGGTGCGCGACAACGGCATCGGCATCGCGCCCGAGCATGCCGAGCGCATCTTCCTGATGTTCCAGCGCCTGCACTCGCGCAGCGCCTATCCCGGCACCGGCATCGGCCTGGCGCTGTGCAAGCGCATCGTCGAGCGCCACGGCGGCCGCATCTGGGTCGAGCCGGCCGATGGCGGCGGCTCGGTCTTCAAGTTCACGCTGGCGCGCGATGGGCAGCAGGCGGAGGAACGCCAGTGAGCCGATCGACCGTGCTGCTGATCGAAGACAACGCGGGCGATGCGCGCCTGATCGCGGCGCTGCTGCAAGAGGCTGCCGCCTACGGACTGCAGGCCGGGCTGGTGGCGGTGGACAAGCTCGCCGCCGGCGTCGAGCGGCTGCGCGCCGGCGGCATCGACCTGGTGCTGCTCGACCTCGGCCTGCCGGAGAGCAGCGGCCTGGAGACCGTGCAGCGGCTGCGCACCGCGGTGCCCCGGCTGCCGCCGCTGGTGGTGATGAGCGGGCTCAACGACGAGGACGTGGCGGTGCAGGCGCTGCAGGCCGGCGCGCAGGACTACCTCGTGAAGGGCCGGGTCGAGCCCAGCGCGCTGGCACGCACCATCCGCTACGCCATCGGCCGGCATCAGGCCGAGGAGGTGCTGAAGAACGAGCTGGAGCGCTCACGCGAGCTGGCTGCCGAACGCGTGATCCGCCGCCGCGCCGAAGGTGAATCCGAAAGCCTGCGCCGGCTGCTGGACGAGCGGGAACAACTGCTGCGGCTGCTCGCGCACGAGGTGCGGCAGCCGCTGCACAACGCGGCGGCCGCGCTGCAGAGCGCGCTGAACACGCTGGCCGCGCCCGATGCCGCGGTGCCGCCCGGCGTGCGTGCGCCGCTGGCGCATGCGCAGCAGGTGATGGCGCACGTGATCGGCACCCTGAACAACGCGCTGGCCGCGGCGCTGCTGCTGGCCAGCGGCGCGCCGGGCGAACCGACCGACACCGACCTGGACACGCTGGTCGCGCTGGTGCTGGGCGACATCGGCCCCGAAGACCGCGGGCGCATCGCCGTGCACAACGGCAGCGAGCTGCGCACCGCGCTGCTGCAGCCGATGCTGATGCGCCTGGCGCTGTGCAACCTGCTGGTCAACGCGCTGAAGTACTCGCCGCCGGAGGCGCCTGTGCGCCTGCACATCGGTGACAGCGACGACCCGCCGGCGCTGTGCTTCGAAGTAACCGACGAAGGAAGCGGCATCGAGGCGGACCTGATGCCCACCGTGTTCGAGCGCGGCACCCGCGGGCCGCGCGCCCGCCCGGGCACCGGCGCCGGCCTGGGCCTGTACATCGTGCGGCAGGTGGTGCAGATGCACCGCGGCAGCATCGCCATCGAGCCGCGCCAGCCGCACGGTACGATCGTGCGGATGCGCATTCCCCAGGGCATCTAGCTCGCAATATCCATGGCCCTTCCCGCCACCCTGGCGATCATCGACGACGACGCCGACCATGCGGCCTACCTGGCGCAGGACCTGGAGCAGCGGGGCGTGCGCGTCACGGTGTTCCATGACAGCGACGAGTTCCTGACCTCGCCGGCCGCCTTCGAATTCGACTTCTACGTGGTCGACCTGATGCTGCCGGGCATCGACGGCGTCGACCTGATCCGCCTGATCCGGCGGCGCGGCAATGCCGGCATCGTGGTCGTGTCGGGCCGCATGGATGCCGACGTCTTCGAATCGGTGATGCGCACCGGTGCCGACATGCATTTGATGAAGCCGGTGCGCATGGAGCAGGTGGCGCTGGCGATCGAGGCGGTGCAGCGGCGCATCGAAGGCGCACGCGCCCAGGCCGGCGCCTGGCGGCTCGACCGCAAGGCGCGCCAGCTGGTCGCACCCGAGGGCACCCGCATCGAGCTGAGCGACAACAACCTCGCGGTCATCGAGTGCTTCGTCGATGCCCAGGGCGCCACCGTGACGCACCAGATGCTGTGCGAACGCCTGGGGCGCGACGCGGCGCAGGAAGCCGACAACCTGCTGCATGCCGCCATCTACCGCCTGCGCCGGCGCATCGAACGCGCCACACCGACCAGCGTGCCCCTGCACGTGGAGCCGCGCGTGGGCTACTCCTTCCGCGGCACGCTGACGGCCATTTGACGCGTGGCCATTTGACGGGTCACCCGGCGCCGGCCAGCTCCAGCGCCGGCTGCCGTTCGCGCACCAAGGCATCGAACTGCGCCGCCGGCACCGGCGCCTGGAACAGGAAGCCCTGCGCCAGCGTGCAGCCCAGCTGCGGCAGCTGCCGCGCCTGCGCCTCGGTCTCGACGCCTTCGGCCACCACCTCCAGGTGCAGCGCGCGCGCCACCGCGACCATCGCCTTCACCAGCTCGGCCTGGCGCGCATCGCTGTCGATGCGGTTGATGAAGCAGCGGTGAAACTTCAGCCGGTCGACGTCGAAGCTGGCCAGGTAACCGAGCGCGGAGTAGCCGGTGCCGAAATCATCGATCGCCACCTGCAGGCCCAGCCGCCGCAGTGCTGCCAGTGCCTGCTGCACGCGGTCGCTGTCCTCCAGCAACAGGCTCTCGGTGACCTCGATGCCCAGCCACTGGCCGCTGCAGCCGGTGGACGCCAGCGTGGACGCGACCAGCGCCGGCAGGTCGTCGTCGAGAAACTGCCGCGTCGAGACGTTCAGCGTGACCCGCAGCGGCGCACCAAGCCGGTCGCGGCCTGCGTTCCAGCGCACCGCCGCGCAGGCCACCTGGCCCAGCACCCAGCGCCCGATCGGCACGATGAGCCCGGTTTCCTCGGCCAGCGCCACGAAGCGCTCGGCAGCCAGCAGGCCCAGTTCCGGATGGCGCCAGCGCAGCAGCGCCTCGGCGCTGGCCAGGTGGCCATCCGGCAGGCTGACCACCGGCTGGTACACCAGTTCCAGTCCGGCGCCGTGCTGCGCCTCGGCCAGCGCCTGCGCCAGCGCCAGCCGCTCGTGCGCGCGCACGCTGAACTCGGCGCGGTAGAACGCATGGCGCCGGCCGCCGCCGCGCTTGGCGTGGTACATCGCGATGTCGGCATGCGCCATCAGCGCCTCCAGCGTCGTGCCGTCGGCCGGACCCATCGCGATGCCGATGCTGCCGCCCGGCACCACGCTGCGGCCCGCCAGCGGCACCGGTTGGCGCAGCGCCTGCAGCAGCTTGCCCGCCACCGCCGCCAGCGCCGACGGATGCTCGACCTGCCCGACGACGACCGCGAATTCGTCGCCGCCCAGCCGCACCAGCAGGTCGCCGGAGCGAATGCAGCCGGCGAAGCGCTGGGCCAGCGCGCGCAGCAATTCGTCGCCGGCGGCATGGCCGAGCGAGTCGTTGACGTCCTTGAATCCGTCGAGGTCGAGGATCAGCACCCCCAGCCCACGCCCGGCGGCCAGCGCCTGCCGGATCATCTCCGGCGCCGATTCGCAGAGCGCCTGGCGGTTGTGCAGGCGCGTCAACGGGTCGGTCAGCGCCAGCGCGCGGATGCGCTCGCGCTGCTCGACGCCCTGGGTGATGTCGCGGCTGATCGATAGCGCACCATCGACGCGGCCATCTTCGGTGCGCACCGGCACGATGCGCGCGTGGTGCACCTCGTAGCGGCCGGATTCGCCGCGCAGGCGCAACTCCATCTCGTCGGGCTTGCCGCGCTCGAGCACGGCCTGAACCACGCATTCGTAGGCCGCCAGCACCGCCTCGTTGCCCGGCGGCATCAGCTGGCGCGGCTGCCGGCCCAGCAGCGACTCCACCGGCGTGTTCAGCCGCCGGGTCAGCACCGGGTTGGCATAGGCCAGGCGGCCGGCGGCATCGAACAGCGCGATGGCGTCGGGCGAACACTCCGCCAGCGAGCGGAACTCGCGCTCGCGCGCAGCCAGCGCGGCCTCGGCCCGCTTGCGCGCGGTGATGTCGGAGGCGATCACCAGCAGGCCCTGCGGCAGGCCGGCGGCATCACGCTCCACTGCCACGCGCACGTGATGCCAGAGCTGCTGGCGGCCACCGGCCGCGCACCACTGGAGGTCGATCTCCTGCAGGCGGCCGGTCGCCAGCGCGGCACGCAGGCTCTGTTCCAGCGGCAGCGCCAGCGCGCCGATCGGCGACACCTCGCTCGGACGCCGGCCCAGGTAGTGCTCAGGCCTCATGCCGCTCAGTTCCTCGAAGCGCGGATTGGCGTAGACCCGCCGCAGCTCGAGGTCGAAGCGCACGATCAGGTCGGGCGAGCTGCGCAGCACCGCCTCCGCCACGTCCAGCAGCTCGCTCATCCTTTTCGCTCCTGCGTTCGCCCGGTCGTCTGCAAGCCCCGTCCCAACGCTTCCGTGACACAGGCGATGTCACGGGCCACGCCGGCCACTGCGTCCAGGGTGCCGGCCAGCATCTGGGCCGCCGGTTCCAGCTGCGGCTGGCCACGCAGCTGATGCAGCAGCGGCTGCAGCTCGTCGCACAGCGCCTGCAGCTGTTCGCCCTGCACCGCGACGGCGGCCAGCCGCGCCATCAGGTGCCGCGCCGCTCGCGCGTCAGCGCTGCGCGGCTCATCCGGCGACATCGGCGCCCTCCTTCAGGCGGAAGCTGCCGATCACGCGGGTCAGGCCCTCGGCCTGCTGGCGCAGGCTCTCCGCCGCGGCAGCACTCTCCTCGACCAGCGCGGCGTTCTGCTGGGTGCCGTTGTCGAGCGACACCACCGCCTGGTTGACCTGCGTGATGCCGCTGCTCTGCTCGGTGGTGGCGGCATCGATCTCGCCGATCAGGTCGGTGACGCGCGACACCTGCTGCACGATCTCGGCCATCGTCGCGCCGGCCTGGTCGACCAGCGCGCTGCCGCCGTGCACCTTCTCGGCCGAGTTGCCGATCAGCACCTTGATCTCGCGTGCCGCCTGGGCGCTGCGCTGCGCCAGCGTGCGCACCTCGCCGGCCACCACGGCGAAGCCCCGGCCCTGCTCGCCGGCGCGCGCCGCCTCCACCGCGGCGTTCAGCGCCAGGATGTTGGTCTGGAAGGCGATGCCGTCGATGACGCCGATGATGTCGGCGATCTGCGTGCTGGCGTCGCTGATCTGCTTCATCGTCTCCACCACCTCCTGCACCACCGCGCCGCCGCGGCCGGCCACGGCGGCCGCGGCGCCGGCGAGCTGGTTGGCCTGGCGGGCGCTGTCGGCATTGGTGCGCACGATCTCGGTCATCTGCTGCATCGACGCGGCGGTCTGCTGCAGCGCGCTGGCCTGCTGCTCGGTGCGGCCGGACAGGTCCGCGTTGCCGGTGGCGATCTGCGCCGAGGCGGTGGCGATGCACTCGGCGCTGCGGCGCACCTCGGCGATCAGCGCCACGAGGTTGCGCTGCATCTGCCCCATCGATGCCAGCACGCTGCCGGCGCGGGCGGCGGCGGCCCCGTTCACCGGACTCAGGTCCCCGGCGGCGACGCGCTGCGCCGCGGCGCTCAGTTCGTCCGGCTCGGCGCCCAGCGCGCCCACCAGGCCGCGCGTGATCAGCATGCCCAGCAGTGCCGAGGCGGCGGCCGCGACCAGGCACGCCAGCACGAGCAGCCAGCGCTTGGCCGAGTAGTGCGCCTCGGCCGACTTCACCTCGGCCTTCGCCTCTTCCTCGCTGTGCTCGCTGAAGTCGTTCGCCACCTTGCGCAAGGCCTCCAGCAGCGGCAGGCCCTGGCGCTTGAGCTGCGCATGCGCCGCGTCGCGGGCGCCGGCATTCACCTGCTCCACCACGGCACGCGCCACCGGTGCATACGCGGCTTCGATGCGCTCCATCTCGGCCACCAGATCCCGTTCACGCGCGGCCGCGCCGGCCGAAGCGCGCACCCGCTGGCCCAGCTGCCCGAGCGCCTTCGCCAGCTCGTCCTGCGCCGACGCGAGCTGCTTGACCTCGGCCGCCCGCTCCGCCGGCTCGTCGGCCAGCAGCAGGTTGCGGATGGCAATCGCGCGCCGGTTCGCCGCCAAGCGCACGTCGAACGCCAGGCGGTCCTGCTCGACCTGCTCATTCACGAAATGGCTGAATTCGGCATTGGCGCTGCCGAGCGCGCGCAGGCTCAGCACCGACACCAGCACGATCAGTGCCGTCAGCGTGCCGAACGCCAGCCCGAGCTGCAGCCGCACCGTCATGCGGCGTGAGCGCGCCGCCGCGGCCGCCGTGCCGGCCCTGCCCTCACCGGCCGCCCGGGCGCCCGCATCGATCGTCCTAGACATCAGAGATCTCCTTCAGCGCGGCCGCAGTCACTGCCGCCCGGGCGGCGGTCGCGACCCGCTCCGGAGGCACGGCCGGGCCAACATGGCCCGGCTCGACTGCGAAATGATCCGATCGATCAGATATGATCGAAGATCAGAATTATGATCGGATTAATGGTCAATTGATCATGTCGTTCGACCCCGATCGAACACGGACCGGCACCGAGGCGGAAGCGGCCTCCGGCGAGGCAGTCATTGCCCTATCCCGGTCCGCGGCAGCGCCGTCCTATAGTCGCTTCGAGGCGCCGCCGTCGCCTGGGAGCTTGCCCATGGCTGGGTTGGAAAGCATGCGGGCCATCGAGATCCTGATGGTCGAGGACAACCCCGGCGACGTGCGCCTGACGCGCGAAGCGTTCAAGGACGGCCGGGTCTGGAACCAGATGCACGTGGTCGAGGACGGCCTGGCGGCACTGGACTTCCTGCACCGCCGGCCGCCTTTCGAAGCGGCGCCGCGCCCCGACATCGTCCTGCTCGATCTCAACCTGCCGCGCATGGACGGGCGCGAGGTGCTGGCCCACATCAAGGCCGATCCCGAGCTGCGCATCATCCCGGTGGTGGTGCTCACGACCTCGCGCGCGGAGGAAGACGTGCTGCGCGCCTACCACCTCAACGCCAACTGCTACATCACCAAGCCGGTCGACCTGGAGCAGTTCATCCGCGTGGTGCAGGCCATCGAGGATTTCTGGCTGACGGTGGTCCGGCTGCCGCCCTCGTCGTCCCCTTGAAAGGAGGCACCCGTGTCCGCTCCGATCCGAGTCCTGCTGATCGAGGACAACCCGGCCGACGCCCGGCTGCTGGCGGAGATGGTCGCGGACATGGGCTGCACGGAGGGCCTGGCGTGCGAGCTGGCCTGGAGCAGCACGCTGGAAGCGGGCCGGCAGCGGCTGGGCGACGATCCGGTCGACGTGGTGCTGCTGGACCTCGGCCTGCCGGGCAGCAGCGGCCTGCCGACGCTGCGCCGGCTGCTGGCGGACGGCCCCTGCAGCGCCGCGCTGGTGATCTTCAGCGGCCAGGGCGACGAGGAGCTGGTGCTGCAGGCGCTGCAGGCCGGCGCGCAGGACTACCTGGTCAAGGGCCAGATCGACGCCCCCGCGCTGGCCCGCACCATCCGCCGCGCCATCGGCCGCGCGCAGGCCGAGCAAGCCCGCAGCCGCTTCCTCGCCGGCATCAGCCATGAACTGCGCACGCCGCTGAACGGCATCCTCGGCTTCGCCGAACTGATGCAGCTGGACGACACGCTGAGCGACCGGCACCGCCGCGCCGCCGGCCTGATCCACCAGAGCGGCGAACACCTGCTGGCGCTGATCAACGACATCCTCGACCTGGCCAAGGCCGAGGCCGGCCGGCTGGAGCTCGATCCGCGCCCGTTCGAGCTGGAGCCGCTGCTGCAGGTCGTGGCCAGCATCGTGCGCCTCAAGGCGGCGCGCAAGCCCGGCCTGGCGCTGCAGGTGGAACTGGCGCCCGACCTGCCGCGCCGCGTGCTCGGCGACCAGCAGCGCCTGCGCCAGGTGCTGCTGAACCTGCTGGACAACGCGGTGAAGTTCACCCCGGCCGGCGCCGTCACGCTGCGCCTGGGAGCCGTGGCGCCGGGCCGGGTGGCCTGCGAGGTGGACGACACCGGCACCACCCTGAGCGAGGAGCAGCGCGCCAACCTGTTCCAGCCCTTCGGCCAGGTCGGCGAAGTGTCGCAACGCTGCCAGGGCACGGGCCTGGGCCTGGTGATGTCGCGCCAGCTGGTGCGGCTGATGGGCGGCGAACTGCGCGCCCTGCCGCGCGACGGCGGCGGCAACCGCTTCGCCTTCGAGCTCGACCTGGCGCCGGAGCCCGGCGGCAACGGCAACGGCAACGGCGTCGGCGGCGGCGGCGGCGGCAGCGCCAGCGCCAGCGCCAGCGCCTAAAGGGCGCGTCCCGGCCCCACCTGCACCCAGCGCGCCAGGGTGGCGAACAGCTCTTCCGGCCGCACGGGCTTGGCCACGTGGTCGTTCATGCCCGCCTCCAGGGCATGCTCGCGGTCGTGCACCATGGCGTTGGCCGTCATCGCGATGACGGGCAAGGCCTGCAGGCCAGGGCGCTGCCGCAAGGCCCGGGTGGCCGCGTAGCCGTCCATCACCGGCATCTGGCAATCCATCAGCACCGCATCGAAGGCGAGCCGGTCCAGGATCTGCAGCGCCTCCCGGCCATCGCGGGCCGCGGTGACGACCACGCCGGCGCTGGCGAGCAGCTCCACCGCCAGTTCGCGATTGACCGCGTTGTCTTCCACCAGCAGGATGCGCGCGCCCTTCAGGCCGCTGCGGTGGGCCTGCATCACCTCCATCCGGCGCTCGTCGCGCGTGGGCCGCTGCGCCGCCACGCCCAGCGCGCTGCTGCAGGCATCGAGCAGCGTCGACGGCGTCACCGGCTTGGTCAGCAGCGCGCCGACGTCCAGCTGCAGCGCGGCCAGTTCCTTCAGCGCATCGTCGCGGTTGAAGGCGGTCAGCATCAGCACCGCCGGCGGCGGGTGCCGCCGCTGCGCACGCGCGGCCAGGCGGCGCATGCATTCCATGCCGTCCATGCCGGGCATCTTCCAGTCCAGCAGCACCAGGTCGAAGGGCGTGTCGGCCGCGTCGGCCCGGTCCAGCTGCTGCAGGGCTTCGTCGCCGCTGGCGGCGGTGCACGCCTGCAGTCCCAGCGCGGCCGCCATCTCGCCCAGCAGCTCACGCGCGCTGGCGTTGTCGTCGACGATGAGCACGCGCGCGCCGCGCAGCCCCGGTTGGCGCGCATCGGGCCGCGGGCCGGGCCCATGCTGCTCGCCGAAGCGCACGCTGAACGTGAAGGTGCTGCCCTGGCCCGCGCTGCTGCGCACCGCCAGCTCGCCGCCCATCATGCGCACCAGGCGCTGGCTGATCGTCAGGCCCAGGCCCGTGCCGCCGAAGCGGCGGCTCATCGATGCATCGGCCTGCGTGAAGGGCTGGAACAGGCGCTGCCGCTGCTCCTCGTTCATGCCGATGCCGGTGTCACGCACGCTGAAGCGCAGCTGCACGCCGCCGGCGTCGTGGCGCTCCAGCTCGATGGCGATCACCACCTCGCCGCGCGGCGTGAACTTGACGGCATTGCTGCCCAGGTTCAGCAGCACCTGGCGCAGGCGCGACGGGTCGCCCACCAGCGCCTTCGGCAGCCCGGGCGGCTCGACGAACAGCAGCTCCAGGCCCTTGTCCGCGGCGTTCACGCCGATCTGGCCGGCCACGTCGTCCATCACCTGGGCCAGGTCGAACGGCACCTGCTCCAGGTCCAGCTTGCCGGCCTCGATCTTCGAGAAGTCGAGGATGTCGTTGAGAATGCCCAGCAGCGACTCGGCGGCGCGGTGCACGTGCTTCACGTAGTGCTGCTGCCGCGGGTTCAGCTGGCTGTGCAGCGCCAGTTCCGACATGCCGAGGATGACGTTCATCGGCGTGCGGATCTCGTGGCTCATGTTGGCCAGGAAGTCGCTCTTGGCCTGGTTCGCCACCTCGGCGCGCTTCATCGCCTCCTCGAGCTGCGCGGTGCGCTGCTGCACCGCTTCCTCCAGGTGGTCGCGGTGCCGGCGCAGTTCCTGGTCGGATCGGCGCAGGCGCTCGGCCATCACGTTCACCCGCATCGCCAGGCGGCCGAGCTCGTCGCCCGAATGCACTTCGCAGCGCTGGTCCAGGTCACCCGCCGCGATGCGGTCGACCACCTGCTCCAGCCGCCCGATCGGACCGCCGACCATGCGCCGGATCAGCAAGAAGCTGCTGGCGTAGAGCAGCGCGACGATGGCCGCCAGCAGGCCCAGTGTGGCCCGGCGCGCGGTGGCGATGGCCTGCTCGACGCCCGCGGGGTTCAGCACCACGCGCACTTCGCCGATGGCCTGCGCCGGGGCGCCCGCCGCTGCCGCGTAGACGATGGGCCGCACCCGCACGACCGGGTGGCGCAGCCCCGCCTCGGCCTGCTTGACCACCGACGACACCTTGCCATAGCCGACGGCCGTGACCTCGAACACGGCCACCTCCGGGTTGGGCGCCAGCGCGGCGAGCTGGCCGTCGATGGCGGCGCGGTCGACGTTCCACAGCGGGTAAGCCACCGACCGGCTGAGCAGCTCCGCGATGCGGGTGGCACGCGCTTGCAGTTCCTGCATGCGGCGCTCGCGCTCATGCTCGAAGGCGAGGTAGGCGCCGCCGGAGGCCACCAGCGCCACCAGCACCGCCAGCGCCAGCACCAGCTTCACGTGCAGGCTGGTCCCCCATGGCAGCAGGCGCATGCGGTGCCGCCCGCCCGGGCGCCTCAAGCGCTGCGCACCAGCGGCGCCAGGTCGAACCGGTACGGTCCCGGCCGCGGGTGCAGGACCTTGGAATAGACCCTGAAGTCGAAGGCCGTGTCGCGCTTGTAGACCGCGCGCTCGTACTGCCGTGCGTTGTCGCGGTTGACGACCACCATGTAGTCCAGCTTCTGCACCGGCCCGCCATGTTGCGCGAAGTCCAGGCCCTGGTGGTAGTCGTGCAGCAGCACCATCGCCCAGGCCCCGATGAAGAAGTGGCTGCCGACGCTGGTGGCCAGCCCGCCTTCGTTGATGCTGGCCAGCGCATCGGGCCAGGCGCCGGTGCCCCCCACCAGCACCGGCGCCTGGCGGGCGCGCACCGCACGCAGGGCGCCCAGCGCCATCGAGTCGTTCGCGGCCCACATCACGTTCACCTGCGGGTGGCGCGACAGCAGCACGGCCGCCTTGTTCTCCGCATCGCTGCCGCTCCAGTCGCTGAAGGCGGTCTGCACGACCTGCCCGCGGCCCGAGCGCGCGATGAAGTCGCTGACGCCCTGCGCCCGCTCCAGCGACACCGGCGTCGCCCGGTCGCCAGTGATGCCCACCACCTGCGGCACGCGCTCGCCGAGCTGGCGCGCCAGCTCCTCCATCAGCCGGTACTGGGCACGCACCTCGTCGGTCGTGACCGTGCCGATCCAGTTGCGCAGCTGCTCGCGTTCGTTGCCCACCTCCTGGCGCTGCTCCGGCGTCAGGCCGTTGTGGATCATCAGCACCTTGGCCGGCGTCCGCGCGAAGGCCTTGAGCATCTGCGGACCGGCGAGCTTTTCGTTGACCATCACCACGTAGTCGGGCGCCGTGGCGCGGCGCGAGACCTCGTCGGCCTGCTGCAGCATCAGCAGGTGGTCGCGCTCGGCGTAGAGCACCTCCAGCTCCAGCCCCAAGCTGCGCGCGGCCGCCGCCATGAAGTGCGAGGCCATGCGCCACTGCGGCCCCTTGCCCCGCTCCACCGGCTCGCCGGGGTTCAGGAAGACGACGCGCGGCGCCTTCGTCGCGGCGCGGGCGATGCCCCAGCACAGGCCGGGGGCGAACAAGGCATGGCGGCGGCGCATGTGTTCCTCGTGGCTCGGTGGAGCGGCCCCTCGTCGGGCCCGGACTGTGGGCCGGATCATGCGTCAAGTGGCGGCCGGCCACCGTGCGGCGTGCACCATGGCGTCAGGGCTTTGGGCCCGCTGCCATTTGCGGCAGAAGCTCACGCGCATGCCGTGCACGGGGAGGCAGGCACTCCTGCCGCGGCCCAGGATGCCGAAGCAGCGGTGAGCCAGCCCGCGTTACCCGATGAAGTCCGCCTTACCCTCGCCCGCCGCCACGGCCGTCACCGGCATGTCGCGTGCCGCCTTCTGGCTGATGCTGCGGCGCATCGCCGTCTTCGCCGGCTGCGTCGACCTGGTCTACCTGGTCGTCTTCTTCGTGCTCGGCATGCCGGTGATGGCCTTGCTGAACCTCGTCAGCATGAGCATGTACGCCGCCGCCTGGCACCTGCTGGGCCGGCGCCGCAACCTGCCGGCGGTGCTGCTGATGTGGACCGAGGTGATGGTGCATGCGGGCCTGTGCACCGTGCTGCTGGGCTGGGACAGCGGCGTCCACTATTTCCTGCTGGTGTTCCTCTCGGCTGTCGCCGTCAGCCGCAGCGCGCGCCACGCCATCGCCGCCCTGGGTTTCCTGCTGCTGGCCTACCTGGGCCTGGACCTGGCGACGCAGCTGGTCCCGATCCGCTACCCGCTGCCCACCGAGGTGACCACCGCCCTGCGCTGGCTCAACATCACGGTGGTCTTCGTGATGTTCGGCTACACCGGCCGCTTCTACATCGAGCGTGTCGCCGAGGCCGAGGCCCGGCTGCGCGAGATGGCGACCACCGATGCGATGTCCGGGCTGTGGAACCGCCGCCACTTCCTGGTGCTGGCGCAGGCCGAGGTGGAGCACGCCCGGCGCCACGGCCGCTCGCTGGCGGTGGTGATGGCCGACATCGACCACTTCAAGCGGGTCAACGACGAGCATGGCCACGACGCAGGCGACCGGGTGATCCAGCACGTGGCCGCGCAGCTGCGCACCCAGCTGCGCAGCGGCGACCTGATCGGCCGCTGGGGCGGCGAGGAATTCATCCTGCTGCTGCCCGGCTGCGATGCGCAAGGCGCCGCGCAGCTGTGCGAGCGCATGCGCCAGCACATCGCCGGCTCGCCCTGCGACACCTCCTCGGGCGCGGTGCCCGTGACCGTGTCCTTCGGCGTCATGCCCCTGCTGGTGGACGCGCCCTTCGAGCAGGCGGTGCAGCAGGCGGATGCCGCGCTCTACCGCGCAAAGGGCGCGGGCCGGAACCGGGTGGTGGCGGCTTCAGCGTAGACCGCTGCGGGCGCCGGCCGTCGGCCGGCAAAGCCCCCGAGTGCCATTCACTCCGGACCAGAATTCCGCAGTCGCCCGGTTCGCGAGCCCGAAGAATGGACAACTTGAACGACTTGCAGGCCTTCTTCAAAGCAGCGGACCTGGGCAGCTTCGCCGCGGCCGCCCACGCGCTGGGCATCACCGCCTCGGCGGTGGGCAAGAGCGTGGCCCGGCTGGAATCGCAGGTCGGCGTGCGGCTGCTGCAACGCAGCACGCGGCGCATGCAGCTGACCGAAGAAGGCCGCTTGCTGCACGCCCATTGCGAACGCCTGCTGCGCGAACTGGACGATGCGCGCTCGATGATGCTGCGCCTGCGCGAGGCGCCGCGCGGCCGGCTGCGCGTCACCGCGCCCATCGTTGCGCACCACTTCCTGGTGCCGCTGGTGCCGGATTTCCTGGCGCGCTACCCGGACGTGGAACTGGACATCGACTTCCGCGACCGCCCGGTCGACCTGATCGCCGCCGGGATCGACGTGGCAGTGCGCAGCATGCCGCTGCCCGACAGCTCGCTGGTCGCGCGGCCGCTGCACGGCTTCGCGCTGCGGCTGTGGGCCACGCCCGGCTACCTCGAACGGCACGGCGTGCCGCAGTCGCTGGAAGACCTGCGGCAGCACGGCGCCGTGCGCTTCCGGCACACCGATTCCGGTGCCTTGCTGGCCTGGCCGCTGCGGGCTGGCGAAGCCCTGGCCGAGCCGCCGGCGCGCACGCTGCTGGCATTCAACAACATCGAGGCCGTGCTGTCGGCCACGCTGCGCGGCGTCGGCATCGCCTGCCTGCCCGACTTCCTGGTGCGGCACGCGCAGGCCGGCGAGCAATTGCAAGCCGTGCTGCCCGACGTGGTGGGCATGCAGGGCCGGTACCACGCGCTGTGGCCGTCGAGCCGGCACCTGTCGCCCAAGGTGCGTGCCTTCGTCGACCACCTCAGCGCGGCGCTGGCCGGCTCCGGCTGAACGCCCTCTCGCGCGGCAGCGCCTCGCCCAGCCGCAGCACGGACGGCGCGCGCTGGCCGCGCAGCGAGCCTGTTCAGTCGAGCAGCACGAAGACGCGCGCGCCTTCGATCTTCACCGGGTAGCTGCGCAGCGGCTGCGTGGCGGGCTCGCAGGTCGGCCGGCCGTCACGGACGTCGAACTTGCCCTGGTGCAGCGGGCATTCGATCTCGTGCCCGTCCAGGAAACCGTCGCACAGCCGCGCATGGCCGTGGGTGCAGGTGTTGTCCGTGGCGTAGACCTCGCCGCCCACGGCGTACAGCGCCAGGTCCCGTCCGCCGGCGAGCACACCCAGCACGTCGTCGCTGGGCAGCTCGTCGGCCGCGAGCACATCGGTCCAGGGGGTCATCGGCGGCCTCTCAGATCGGATAGATGATGGAGTTGGGAATCATCTCGGAGTCGTAGATGCACTCGCGGGATGCGAACTTCAGGCCCAGCGGCGTCTGTACCACCGTGTCCATGTAGCGGCCGGCGTTGAACACCGTCGTCGCTTCCGACAGCTTGGTGCGGAAGACGGCGTAATTGGCTTCGCAGCGGAATCGGCCGCCGCCGGCCTCGCGGATCAGCGGCGTGCCGACGACATGGCGCTGGTAATACGGATCGTGGAACAGCGTCTCCTTGATGCCATAGACGCGGTCCTTCAGCATGCCCTTGCTGCTGAAGGACAGCGTCGCCAGCGGGAAGCCGCGTTCATGGTTCTCGCGCGGTTGCAGCCGGTAGACGCAGTCGTCGGTGAAGAACTCCGGCCACAGGTCCCAATCGCCTGAATCGACCGCGCGGGCGTAGTCGGCGTACAGCTGCGTCAAGGCCAGCCAGTCCTCGAATCGGATGTCCGCGGGCATGGCTCACTTCTCCATCACGTCGCGCCAATAACGGTACATGCCGCGTATCAGCGTCTCGGTCACCATGTGCTCGGTGTCTTCCACGGCGTGCCCGCCCAGCTCGGCCAGCGTGCGGTGGAAGGGCTTGCTCTCGAAGGCCTGCTGCGAGAACTCGATGACCTCGCCGTCGTCGGCGGACACGAAGCCGGCCGGGCCGAAGAGGTTCGCCTGCGTCAGTCGGCGCTGCGTCATCGCTTCGTCGTCGTCCTCGAAGCCGAAATGCGTCCACACGAAGTCGAAGCTGCCATGCCCATTGGGCTGGATGTGGCGCGTGGAGACGCTATTGACCTGCTGCTGCAGGATCACGCTGGGGAAGATGGTGGTCATCACCGCCGTCGGGCCGCCCCACCAGGCCTCCGGCACGATGTCCAGGAAGCTCGGGTCCTGCAGCTGCATCGTCTCCTTGAAGCTCGACACCTGCGTCACCTGCGTGGCCTTGCCGGCGTTGCCGCGGGTCGAGATCATCGCCGCGTGCCGGTGCCGGTCGTCCATGCGCAGCTGCGACTTGTTGTCGGCGCGCCAGAGGCCGAAGGTGACGAACCAGGTGTGCAGCAGGCCCGGGTGGTAGGGGTCCTTGATGTTCTCCTGCATCAGCTTCCAGTTGCCGGGAATGCGCTGCCGGTTGTAGCCCAGGATCTTCAGCCGGCGGCCATCGAAGAGGCGGTCGAAGTAGCCGAGGATGGTGGGGCCCAGGAAGTCCTCGAAGGATTCGACCTCCGGGTCGAAGGAGGCGAACACCACGCCGCCGCGCGTCGCGACCTTCAGTTTCGCCAGGCCATGGTCGGCGGTCTTGAAGTCGGCCGGCATGCCGCCATGCACCTGGCCATCCTGCTTCACGCCGCGGCGGAAGGGCACGCCCTGCAGATCACCCTTGAGCGTGTAGCTCCACTGGTGGTACGGGCAGACGAATTCCTTGCGGTTGCCGTGCCGCTCCCGGCAGAAGCGCATGCCGCGGTGCGCGCAGACGTTCTCGACGACGTTGATGCCGCCGTCCGCGTCGCGCACCATGATCACCGAGCGTTCGCCGACCACCGTGCGCTTGAAGTCGCCGGCATTCGGCACCTCGGCCTCCAGCCCGACGTAGCACCAGTGGCCCCGGTAGAAGAAGCGCTCCAACTCGCGCCGGTACAGCTCGTCGCTGGTGTAGGCCAGGAACGGAATGCGGTGCGTGCCCTCGCCTTCCCAGGCGGGCCGGATCGGGAACACGGTGGACGGTGTCGGGTTCATGTCTGCCCCACGGTTTTGGTTCAGTTGTCCTGCGCGTAGAACGCGTCGGCATGGATGTGCTCTGCCGCGATGCCCTTGCGGCGGGCCAGCAGCGCCGCCGCCTCCACCATCGGCGGCGCGCCGCAGAGGTAGGCACGCCAGCCGCCCAGGTCGCCGTGGTCTTGCTCGATGGCCTCGGTCACCAGCCCCCGGCGCTGGGTGGCAGCATCGCCGCCGGAGGCGACGACGACATGCACCGCCAACGCCGGATGTGAGCGGCCCAGCTGCTGCAGCCAGTCCAGCCCGTAGACGTCCCGCGGCGAACGCACGCCGAAGTACAGGTGAACCGGGTTGGTCAGGCCTTCGGCCACGCTGGCCCGCAGGATGGACAGGATGGGCGCCAGGCCCGTGCCGCCCGCCACGCACAGCACCGGGCCGGCATGCCGGCGGCGCAGGTAGGCCGCGCCCAGCGGGCCGCTGACCTTCACCGCATCGCCGACCTTCAGCGTCCGCGCGATGTAGCCGGTGACGCGTCCTTCGGGCACCAGGCGCACGTGGAACTCGAACAAGCCGTCGCCGCACAGGCCGGCCATCGAATACGGCCGGGCATGCCCGGGCGTGAACTGCAGCTGCACGTACTGGCCGGGCGAGAACTCGATCGGCTTCGCCGGCTTCAGCACCAGGCGCTTGATGTCGTGCGTCAGGTCCTCGAGGGCGGCGACGGTGGCCCGGACGATGCGCGCCGGGTGCACCACCACCTCGTCCGGTTCGGGCACCTCGATCGTGCAGGGCTCGGTCAGCACCGCCTGGCAAGCCAGCACGCAGGCATCGCGCCCACCCAGTGGCCGCTGCAGCGGGCGGCCGCCGTCCAGCACATCACCTTCGAGCACGCGGCAGCGGCAGGTGCCGCAGCGCCCGGCCCGGCATGAGTACGACACCGGCACCTGCGCCGCCAGCAGCGAATCGAGCAGGTTGGCGCCAGGTTCGACCCGGATCACGCGATTGAGAGGCTGGACAAGGACTTCCATGGCGGCTTGTTTCTGGGGCGGATCATTCCTGCTTCCCAGGCATCAGCCAATAGAATCAAATGAATGTGCTGCATCAGCACGAGTGATGAAGGCCCGTGATGGAGCTCTCCGACATCGACCTGAACCAGCTGGTGCTGTTCCAGCACCTGATGGTGGAGCGCCGGGTCTCGCGCGTGGCCGACCGGCTCGGCCTGACGCAGCCGGCGGTCAGCAACTCGCTGGCCAAGCTGCGCCGGCTGTTCGGCGACGAGCTGTTCCTGCGCACGCCGTCCGGCATGGTGCCGACGCCCTTTGCCGAGCAGCTGGCCGAGCCCATCGGCCAGGCGCTGGCCATGATCCACGGCGGCCTGAACCAGCGCAGCAGCTTCGATCCCGCGCAGGCGCAGCAGGCGATGACGGTGGGCATGACCGACATCGGCGAGATCGTGTTCCTGCCCGCGCTGGTCGAGCGCCTCGGCCGCGAGGCGCCGGGCATCAGCCTGAACACCGTGCGCAACACCGCGGTGAACCTGCGCGACGACATGGAGTCCGGCAAGGTCGACCTCGCGGTCGGCCTGCTGCCGCAACTGAAGGCCGGCTTCTTCCAGCGGCGCCTGTTCCGGCAGCGCTACGTCTGCCTGTTCCGCCACGGCCATGCGCTGGACAAGAAGCGCCTCACGCTGGCCGACCTGCGCACCGCGCAGCACCTGGTCATCGTGTCGGCCGGCACCGGCCACGGCAAGGTCGACGAGCTGATCCGCCGCGCCGGCATCGACCGCACGGTGCGCCTGACGGTGCCCCACTTCGTCAGCGTGGGCCACATCCTGCAGGGCACGGACCTCGTGGCCACGGTGCCGAACAAGCTGGCCGAGCGGCTGGCCGAGCCCTTCGGCCTGGCCTGGCGGGCGCACCCGGTGGAGTTGCCCGAGGTGCCGATCAACGTCTTCTGGCATGCCAAGGTGCACCGCTCGCCGGCGAACCAGTGGCTGCGCGGCATCTTCTTCGAGCTGTTCGGCGAAGACGGATGAATGCGCATGCCGTGGCCGGCGGCCTGTCGGCGCAGCAGCGGGGCCATCGACCGCGCGGCGGGGACCAGGTGGGAAAACCGGCCGCCGGCAGCGGCGCTCAGTCCGGCTCGGCGCCGGGCCGCACTTCGGCTTCGATCATCTCCACCAGCGCCAGCGCCGGTGCTGACAGCGCCGAACGCTGCCGCATGGCCAGCAGCAGCTGCCGGTCGACGTCGGCCCCCGTCAGGCGCAGGGTGACGAGGCCCAGGGCCTGCGCGTAGAGGCTGGCCGACGACGAGGGCAGCACCGCGATGCCGAGCCCGCAGGCCACCATGCGGCACATCGCATCGAAGCTGCGCACCTGGACGCGTATGCGCAGCGCCAGGCCGGCGGCCTCGGCGGCGCCGATCACTTTGCGCGTCAGCGAGGCGCTGCGCGGCAGCGCCACCTGGTCGTGGCCCAGCGCGTCCTGCACCGCCACCGCGCCGGCCGCCGCCAAGGGGTGCGCGGCCGGGACGAGCAGCACCAGCTCGTCGACGTTGCAGCGCAGGGTCTCGAGCCCGTCGCAAGGCACGTTGTCGCCGATGACCGCCAGTTCCGCCGTGCCCTTCTGCACGGCGCGCACGCCGTCTTCGCTGAGCGTGTCCTCCAGCTCGATGCGGATCTTCGGGTACTGCGCGGCATAGCGCGCCAGCACCGCGGGCAGGAAGCCGCCGAAGGCCGACGGGTTGGCGCACAGCCGCAGGTGGCCTGCGGCGCCGGCGCGGAAGTCGTCGACCGATTGCGCCAGCTGTTCCAGCCGCGCGATGACCTCGATGGCGAGACGGTGCACCGTCTGCCCCTCGGCCGTGGCCGAGACGCCGCGCTGGCCGCGCTGCAGCAGCGGCAGGCCGCAGTGCTGTTCCAGCTCGGCGATGCGCTTGCTGGCCGCCGCCAGCGAGATGCCGAAGCGGTCCGCGCCGGCCGTCAGGCTGCCCGCATCCAGCACGGCGACGAACAGGCGCAGGGTGACGAGGTCGAAGCGGTTCAGGTTGATCACGGCCGGCGGCTCAATGGTGGCGAAAGGACTCCTCAACCGATGGCGAATGGCGCATCGGGACCTGAACGGCAAGCATTGGCATGCCGGTGCCCAGCGCGTGGCCCCGATGACAAGCCCAGGAGACATCATGCCCCACCACGCGACAGCGATAGCCGCCCTCGGCGCGATGTTCCTCATCGCCACGGCCTTGCCGATCAACATGGGCGTGCTCGCCTTCTGCGGCGCGTTCCTCGTCGGTACGCTGAGCGCCGGCCTCAATGCCAAGGCGATCATGGCCGGCTTTCCGGCCGACCTCTTCCTGACGCTGGTCGGCATCACCTACCTGTTCGCGCTGGCGCAGAACAACGGCACCATCGACTGGCTGGTCGGCCTGGCCGTGCGCGCCGTGGGCGGCCGCATCGCGGCGATCCCGTGGATCATGTTCCTGGTCGCGGCCGCGCTCACCTCGGTCGGCGCCGTCAGCCCGGCGGCGGTCGCCATCCTGGCGCCCATCGCGCTCGGCTTCGCCGCCAAGCACGGCATCAACCCGCTGATGATGGGCTTGATGATCATCCACGGCGCGCAAGGCGGCGGCTTCTCTCCCATCAGCATCTACGGCGGCATCACCAACAAGGTCGTCGCCAAGGCCGGCCTGCCGCTGTCGGAGATGACGACCATGCTGGCGAGCTTCGGCGTCAACCTCGCGGTCGCGCTCGGCCTCTTCGTGCTGATGGGCGGCCTGAAGCTGCTGCGCCGCACGGCGGACGCACCCGACGGCATCCCGCCCATCCCGCCGGTGGCGCGTCCCCAAGGCGGGGCCCAGGTCTTCGGCGATGCGGAAGCCGCCTCGTACGGCGAGGGCCGGCGCATCGCGGCGCAGCGCTCGTCGATGCTCGGCCAGGCCACGTCGATGAGCTTCACCGGGCCCCGGCCCTACCAGGTCATCACCGCGCTGGGCCTGCTGACGCTGGCGGTGCTGACGCTCGCCTACAAGCTGGACATCGGCTTCGTCTCGCTCAGCATCGGCCTGCTGCTCAGCCTGCTGCAGCCGCGGCTGCAGAAGAGCGCGCTCGGCCAGGTGTCGTGGCCCGAGATCATGCTGATCGTGGGCGTCAGCACCTACGTGGGCGTGATGGAGAAGATGGGCACCATCACCTTTGTCGGCAACAGCGTGGCGCAGCTGACCTCGCCGCTGACGGCCGCGCTGCTGCTGTGCTTCGTCGGCGCCGTGATCTCCGCCTTCGCCTCCTCCACCGCGGTGCTGGGCTCGCTGATCCCGCTGGGCGTGCCCTTCCTGCAGGGCGACAACGCCGGCATGGCCATCGGCTTCATCGCCGCGATGGCGGTGTCCTCGACCATCGTCGACGTCAGCCCGTTCTCGACCAACGGCGCGCTGGTGCTCGCCAATGCCAAGGGCGTCGACCGCGAGCGGTTCTTCCGGCACCTGCTGGTCTACGGCGGCGCCGTGACGCTGATCGCGCCCATCGTCGTCTGGCTGCTGTTCATCGTGCTGTGACGTTCAGCCACCTCTTTAGGACATTAGGCCTCCCATGACAGCAAGGACCTGGACCACCCGCGCCGAGAGCCGCAGCGCGCGCCTGGCACGCGCTGCGCAGGCCCTGGGCCCGCGGCTGCGCGGCAAGCGGCTGCCCGGCGAGGCCATCACCGAGCTGCTCGAAGCGGTGATCGAGCCGCACGACCGCGTCTGCCTGGAAGGCAACAACCAGAAGCAGGCAGACTTCCTGGCGCAGGCCCTGGTGCGGCTGGACCCGCAGCGGGTGCACCACCTGCACATGGTGCAGTCGGTGCTGGCGCTGCCGGAGCACCTGGACGTCTTCGAGCTCGGCATCGCGTCGCGGCTCGACTTCAGCTTCTCCGGCCCGCAAGGCGGGCGGCTGGCGAAACTGGTGTCCGACGGCCGCCTGGAGATCGGTGCCATCCACACCTACCTCGAGCTGTTCTCGCGCTACTTCGTCGACCTGACCCCGAAGATCGCGCTGGTGGCCGCGCAGGCCGCCGATGCCGAAGGCAACCTCTACACCGGGCCGAACACCGAGGACACGCCGGCGATCGTCGAGGCCACCGCCTTCTCCGGCGGCATCGTGATCGCGCAGGTCAACGAACTGGTCGAGGACGGTGGCGCGCTGCCCCGCGTCGACGTGCCGGCCGGCTGGGTCAGCTTCATCGTCAAGGCGCCGCGGCCGAACGTCATCGAGCCGCTGTTCACGCGCGACCCGGCGCAGATCAGCGAGATCCAGGTGCTGATGGCCATGATGGCCATCAAGGGCATCTATGCGGAATATGGCGTGCAACGCCTGAACCACGGCATCGGCTTCGACACCGCGGCCATCGAGCTGCTGCTGCCGACCTATGGCGAGTCGCTGGGACTGAAGGGAAAGATCTGCACGCACTGGGCCCTCAATCCGCACCCCGCGCTGATCCCGGCGATCGAGGCGGGCTGGGTGCAGTCGGTGCACTCGTTCGGCTCCGAGCTGGGCATGGAGGATTACATCCGTGCCCGCTCCGACGTGTTCTTCACCGGCCCCGACGGCTCCTTGCGAAGCCACCGCGCCTTCTGCCAGGCCGCGGGGCACTACGCCTGCGATCTCTTCATCGGCTCCACGCTGCAAATGGACCTGGCGGCCAACAGCTCGACCGCGACGCTGAACCGCATCTCCGGCTTCGGCGGCGCGCCGAACATGGGCGCCGACGCCCGCGGCCGCCGCCACGCCAGCCCGGCCTGGCTGAAGGCCGGTGAAGAGTCGCGGCGCGGCCGCCGCGGGGCCGCCGGCACGCCGCGCGGCCAGAAGCTGGTCGTGCAGATGGTGGAGACCTTCCGCGAGCACATGCAGCCGGCCTTCGTCGAGCGCCTGGACGCGTGGACGCTGCAGGAGCGCGCCGGCCTGGCCCTGCCGCCGATCATGATCTACGGCGACGACGTCACGCACGTGCTGACCGAGGAAGGCATCGCCAACCTGCTGCTGTGCCGCAGCGACGAGGAACGCGAGCAGGCCATCCGCGGCGTCGCCGGCTACACGGCCGTCGGCCTGGCACGCGACCAGCGCCTGGTGGAGAACTTGCGTGACCGCGGCGTGATCCGGCGGCCGCCGGATTTGGGGCTGGACCCGCGCCAGGCCACGCGCAGGCTGCTGGCCGCGCGCTCCATGCGCGACTTGGTGCGCGCATCCGGCGGCCTGTACGACCCGCCGAAGCGCTTCCGCAACTGGTGAACCGGACGTACCTGCCATGAGCCATCTCACTCCAGGCCTCGAGACACTGGCCTACACGCTGCCCGGGCAGCGGCCTGCCGGGCCGTTCGCGCCGGTGCTGGTCGGCGTCGTCGGATCCGGCAACCTCGAGGTGCTGCTGGAACCGATCGGCGGCAGCGAATGCCACGTGCACGTCGAAACCTCCGCGCGCGGCTTCGGCGCGATCTGGGAAGCCGTGGTCGCCGACTTCCATCGCCGCCATCCGCTGGCCGGCGTGCGGGTGTCGATCCACGACATGGGCGCCACGCCCGCCGTCGTCAGCCTGCGGCTGGACCAGGCCGTTGCGGAGCTGCCATGATGGGCGCGTCTTTCACGAGTTATTCAGAGTGCTCGGCACGCGAGCGCATCGCCCGCCTGCTGGATGCCGGCAGCTTCCATGAGTGGCTGCCACCGGCCGAGCGGGTGACCAGCCCGCACCTGGCGCAGCTGGGCGTGCCCTGCGCATTCGACGACGGCGTGGCCATCGGCCGCGCGACGCTGGCCGGGCGCCCGGTGTTCGTGGCGGCGCAGGAAGGCGCCTTCATGGGCGGCGGCGTCGGCGAGGTGCATGGCGCCAAGCTGGTCGGCTTGTTCCGCCGCGCGCTGCGCGACCGGCCGCAGGCAGTGCTGCTGCTGGCCGAATCCGGCGGCGTGCGGCTGCACGAAGCCAATGCCGGGCTGATCGCGGTGTCCGAAGTGATGCGCGCGCTGCTGGACGTGCGTGCCGCGGGCATCCCGGTGCTGGTGCTGATCGGCGGCGCGAACGGCTGCTTCGGCGGCATGGGCATCGTGGCGCGCTGCGCCGACCACGTCGTGATGAGCGACGTCGGCCGGCTCGCGATGTCCGGCCCGGAGGTCATCGAGGCCTCGCACGGCGTGGACGAGTTCGACGCCCGCGATCGCGCGCTGGTCTGGCGCACCACCGGCGGCAAGCACCGCTGGCTGGTGGGCGACTGCGACGCGCTGGTGGAGGACAACGTCGACGCGTTCCGCCACGCCGCCATCGACGCGCTGGATGCCGCCCGCCCGGTGACGCTGGAAGCCCTGGAGGCGGAACACACGCTGCTGAAGACCCGGCTGGCGCTGCTGGCCGAGCCGGTCGACGGCGACGAGGCGACGGCCTTGTGGACGCGCATGGGCGTGCCCGATGCCGCGCGCATCGGCGAGCTCGACGTCGACGCACTGCACACGCTGCGGCGCAGCTGAAGGAGCTTGGCACTCATGGACTGGAACACCTTGGCGACCGCGCTCTTCGGAGCTGACCACGGCATCGTCCGCACCGGCGACTTCCTGCACGGCGAGGTGCTGTTCGACGGCGCGCCGCTGAGCATCATCGGCACGACGAACCACGCGCCGATCGGCGTCGCGCTGGCACTGGCGCAGGCGCGCCGGGTGCTCGACACGATGGCACGCCACCCCGGGCGGCCGATCCTGCTCTTGATCGACACGCAGGGCCAGCAGCTGCGGCGGCGCGACGAGCTGGTCGGCATCAACCGCGCGATGGCGCACCTGGGGATGGCGATGGACCTGGCGCGGCGCCGCGGCCACCGGGTGCTGGGCCTGGTGTACGACCAGGCCCTGTCCGGCGGCTTCATCACCTCGGGCCTGATCGCCGACGCCTGCGACGCGCTGCCGGAAGCCGAGATCCGCGTGATGCGCATCCTGGCGATGGCGCGCGTGACCAAGCTGCCCGAAGCGATGCTGGCCGAGCTGTCGCGAACCAACCCGGTGTTTGCGCCGGGGGTCGAGAACTACGTCGCGATGGGCGGCGTGCGGCGCCTGTGGCAGGGCGACCTGCCCGCGGCCTTGCGAAACGCGCTGGACGATTCACCGACCGAGGACCGGCGTGCCGCCGACGGCCGGGCCCGCGGCGGCCGCCGGCTGGCGGCGGACGTCGTGCAACGTGTGCTGCAAGCGGACTGAGGAGGCGCCATGCCGCCCCTGCACCGGCATCAGCTCGTGCACCTGACGGCCCACGGCTGGCTGCAGGCGCAAGCGCAAGCGCAAGCCACGGACGCCGAAGCACGCACCTGCATCGCGCACTGGGCCGCGCGGCGCTTGCCGCTGGTCGTCACCCGCCAGGCGCGCTGCGACGGTCCGGCCAGGGTGGATCAGCTGGCGGTGGGCCTGGCCGCGCCCATCGCGTGGCAGCGCCGGCGCATCGCGTTGACGGTCGCCCGCAGCGGCGTGGCCTGGTTCGACGAGTTTCCCGGCCTCGAATCGCTGCTGCCGCAGTGCCGTGGCCGAAGCCGCGAGGGCTTGCGCCGGCTGTGCCTGGCGCTGTCGGCGCTGAAGGCACGCGCGCGCGTCTACGGCAGCCACGGCTGGCAGCTGGTCAGCGGACTGTCCTGCGTCCACACGCGATCGGACATCGACCTGTGGATCGCCGTGGCCGACGCCATCCATGCCGACGCCGTCGTGGCCGTGCTGCAGTCCTTCGGCCATGAACGCCTGCCGCGGCTCGATGGCGAGCTGCTCTTTCCCGACGGTCGCGCGGTGGCATGGCGCGAGTGGGCGGCGTGGCGCGCCGGCCGCTGCCGCACGATCCTCACCAAGACCTTGACGGGTACGGCGCTGATGGAGGCACGCGGCATGGACGTGGTCGACGCCGGCGCGGCGGCCGTGCCATGGTGACCGCAGCGGCCGCGCACGGCCGGCGCCACGCGGCTCTTGCGCCCCACGCGCCGGCAGCGGCCATCGGCCGCGCCGCGACGCTGGCGCTCTACGACGAGCTGGCGCTGTCGCCCAAGCCCGGCCTGGTGACGCTGACCGACCGCGGCAGCCACGCCGACATGGATGCGCGCAGCTTCATGCGCAGCCTGATCGCCTTGCGCAGCTACTTCCGATCGATCGCCGCGCTGGGCGCGGCGCGGGCGCCCTTCCATGCGCTGGAACGCTGCGGCATCGAGGCCGAATCCCGCATGCTGGCCGCCACCGGCGGGGCCAACACGCACCGCGGCGCGATCTTCACGCTGGGCCTGCTGTGCGCCGCCGCCGGTTCCCTCGCCGCCGCGAACCGGCGGCTGGACCCCGGGCGCTTGCGCGCCGAGCTGCTCGAACGCTGGGGCGACGCGTTGGTGGCGCGCGCAACGCGCCCCTCCGCGCTGCCCGGCGGCCAGGCCGCTCGCCGCCTCGGGCTGCGCAGCGCCTCGGCTGAAGCATCGCTGGGCTTTCCGGTGCTGTTCGAGACCGCGGTTCCGGCGCTTAGCGACGGACTGCGCCGCGGGCAAACCCTGCAGCTCGCGCGCCTGGACACGCTCTTCCACGTCATCGGCGTGCTGGACGACGCCAACCTCGCGCACCGCGGCGGCCTGGAAGGCCTGCGCTTCGCGCAAGGCGCGGCGCAGGCCTTCATCGCCGCGGGCGGGGCATCGAGGCCGGAAGGCGTGGCCCATGCGCAGGCCATCGGCCGCCAGTTCGTCGCCCGCCGGCTTTCGCCCGGCGGTGCCGCCGACATGCTGGCCGCGGCCTGCTGCCTGCAGCGCATCGGAGCCTGGCAGCGGACATGAGCATCGGCCTGCTGTTCTCCGGCCAGGGCACGCAACACCCGCAGATGCTGGGCTGGCTCGACGGTGCTGATCCGTCGATGCGGCAGATGACGCGCATTTTGGGCGTCAGCGACTGGCGCCAGGCGCTCGAGGACCAGGCCTGGGCCACACGCAACCGCCACGCGCAGGTCCTGCTCACGGGCACCGCGCTGGCGGCCTGGGCGCAGCTCTCGCACCGGTTGCCGAAGCCGGCGGCCATCGCCGGCTACAGCGTCGGAGAACTGGCCGCGTTCTCCGCTGCCGGCGTCTTCGACGCCGGCGTCGCGATCGACCTGGCCATCCGCCGTGCCGAAGCCATGGACCGCGCGGCCGCGCAGGTGCCCGGCGGCCTCGCGGCCGTCAGCGGCCTCGGGCATGCGGCCGTCGACGCCTTGTGCCGCGAGACCGGCGTCGCGGTCGCCATTGGCGTCTCGGCCGACACGGTGGTGCTGGGCGGCGCGACGGAAGCGCTCATGGCGGCCGGGCCACGGGCGCTGGAGCGGGGCGCCAAGTGGTCGCTCTTGAAGGTCGGCCTGGCATCGCACACGCCGGCGATGCGGCCGGCGGCCGAGGCGTTTGCCGGAGCCCTGGCCGGCCTGGAGCTGCAACCGCCGGCGACGGCGCTGTTCTGCAACGCCGATGCCGAGCGCGTCCTCAGCACCGGCCAGGCCGCTCGCGCCCTGGCGATCCAGATCGCGCAGACGGTCCGCTGGTCACAGACCCTCGAGGCCGTGCACGCGCGGCGCCCCGCGTGCGTGCTTGAAATCGGGCCCGGCTCGGCGCTGGCCGCGATGTGGAACCGGCGGTATGCCGAGGTGCCGGCGCGTTCCTGCGACGAGTTCCGCAGCGCGCAGGCCGTGATCGATTGGGTCGCCCGGGCGACCTGCTGACGGGCCGACGACGGCGAGGGGCTGGCGCCGGCCCAGAACCGGCCCTCCAGCTTGACGTAGCCCTCGGGCGTGACATCGGTGCGGGTCGCCGCGGCAGCGAATTCGGCGTGGTCGTCACCGAGATCACGCACGCCCATCGAGACCCGCCACCCCGGCCGCGCGCCGCGCGGGCGCACGCACGGCGCGCGCCGCCGAAGCCCACAGCAGGTGGTGTTCCGAGCCGCTCCAGGCGCCGTCAGCGGCTGGGCGTCCGCGAACGTGGCGCGGCTGAATGGTGCCCCCAACTCGCCGTCATGGAGATGCGCCTGCCGATGCTCTCGGCTGGCCCGCCGTTTGCTCGTCCCTGGTTCATGCTGCGCCGTGCATCGCCGGAAAGCTTCCATGGAGTTCAAGGACTACTACGCCACGCTCGGCGTTGACCGATCGGCCAGCCCCGAGGACATCAAGCGCGCCTACCGCAAGCTGGCCCGCAAATACCACCCGGACGTCAGCAAGGAAGCCGACGCCGAGGCCCGCTTCAAGGAAGTGTCGGAAGCCTATGAGGCCTTGAGCGACCCGGAGAAGCGCGCCGCCTACGACGAGGTCGGCCGGCGTTACCGGCGCGGCCAGGAATTCCAGCCCCCGCCCGGCTGGGACAGCGGCTACGAATACAGCGGCCGGGGCTTCGGGCCCGAGGAAGGCATGGACTTCAGCGACTTCTTCGAGTCGCTGTTCGGCCGTGCCACCCGCGCCGCGCCCGGCGCCGCGCAGCGCGGCCCGGTGCACGCGGCTGGCGGCGACCACCATGCCAAGATCGTCATCGACCTGGAAGACGCCTATCGCGGCGCACGCCGTACGGTCTCGCTGCGCGTGCCCGTCACGGATGCGCAGGGGCGCACGACGCTGCAGGAGCGGCAGCTCGACGTGAACATTCCCAAAGGCATGCGCGAGGGGCAGCACCTTCGCCTGGCCGGCCAGGGCGGCCCCGGCTCCGGTGGCGGCCCTGCCGGCGACCTTTACCTGGAGATCGCGTTTCGGCCTCATCCGCACTTCCGCGTCGACGGCCGCGACGTCTACCTCGATCTTCCGGTCACCCCCTGGGAGGCGGCGCTGGGCGCCCAGGTCGACGCGCCCACGCCGGACGGCCGGGTGCAACTCGGCATCCCGAGCGGCTCTGCGCCGGGCCGCAAGCTGCGCCTCAAGGGCAAGGGACTGCCGGGCAATCCGCCGGGCGACATGTACGCCGTGCTGCACATCGTGGCGCCGCCCGCCACCACCGAGGCCTCGAAGGAGGCCTATGCGGCGCTCGCGCGCGCCTTCCCTCACTTCGATCCCCGCGGCGCATGGAAGGCATGACCCGATGGCCCACGATCCCCACCTTGTCATCGACGGCGTCGTCGTAGAAGAAGACGTCCGCTTCACGCTGGTCGACTTGTGCCGCGCCTGCGGCGCCGAACGCGCGCAGTTGATCGCTTTGGTCGACGAGGGCGTGATCGAGCCTTCCACAGCCCTGCACGGGGATTGGGTGTTCAGCGGCAGTGCGCTCCTGCGTGCGCGTGCCGCGCTGCGCCTGGTGCGCGATCTCGGCGTCGGCGTGGCTGGCGCCGCCCTCGTGCTGGACCTGCTGGACGAGATCGAGACGCTGAGGGCGCAGCTGCGGCGAGCCGGCATCCGCTGATTCACGCGAGGGTGTCAGGGGGCCTGGAGGAGCAAGCATTCAACGCACGCCCCAAGGGCGCCTGGCGAATGCATCGATCATCACGTGAAGGAAGAGCGCAACGAGATCTTTCCCAAGGCGCGCGCCGCGCGCCGGCTGGACTTGACCAGGGTCGAAACTGGCCGCTGGCATTGTTTGCTATCACTCGTCGAACGACGGCACGATGCGCCCCGTCAGCGGACCCGCTTGGCGGGTCGGAGCGAGGCTGGTGGTGACTCCCTGCTTGCCGGGCGCGAAGCTGCGCTCCGGTACCTCAATCTAGCCAAGCAGGTCTTCGGTGCTCGTGATGAGCACGCAAGTGCAGCCCGTTTCGCTCCACACCCGCTTGTCGCTGGTTCCTGGTTCCGCGCGGTTGTAGTCACCGGGATACAGCTTGCGGTCGTCGATCCAGAGTTCGCCGTCGAGGAGATGAAGTTCCTCGATGCCGGAATGCCTGTGCGGCGGGTACTCGGTATCCGGCGCAAGGCGAACGAGCATGCTGACCACGTGCTTGACCGCATCGGTGGACAGCAGCTTGCACGAGATGCCGGGCGCTACTTCCTTCCAGTCGGGCTCCTTCCACTGGCTCGTGGCCGGCAGCACCGGCTCGCCGCCGGTCTCTTGCGCAATCCGGACCGCCAGACGCCGCTTGAGCGATCGCGCCGGGCGCTGCACGTCGCTCGGCCAGTCTCCGAAGGTATCGAGCAGCGGGGCCAGCGCATCGACCTCGCGCACGCAATGAAGGCACGACGCGAGGTGGGCTTCAAACTCGGCCACCTCGCCGGCGGGCAACGCCTGCAGCGCATAGGCACACGCCTGCTCGCTGCGGCCGCACCCGTCTGCTTCGCGAGACGAACTCATCGCTTCACCTCAGCGGCCAGTGCGCGCCGCAGCTTGAATAGTCCGGAGCGGATCCTCGTCTTGATGGTGCCGAGCGGCTCGTTGAACCGCGTCGCGACTTCGGCGTACGTCATCTCCGAGAAGAAGGCTGCCTCGATCGCTTGCCGCTCGTCCGGCGTCAGCGTGGCCAGGGCGGCCCTCAGGGCCTGGCCCTGCTGCTTCAGCTCGAGCATGTCCTGCCAGTCGCTCGGCGCCTCTTCCGCCGCGTCGCCGTCGACACAAGGGTCGACGCGCTTCTGGCGCTGATCGAAGCGCAGGCGGTCGATGGCGCGGGACCTTGCCAGGTTCATGACCCACCCCAGCACCGTGCCGTTGATGGCATCGTAGCGAGAGGCGCGTTTCCAGGCCTCGAGAAAGACATCGAGCGTCAATTCCTCGGCGGTCTCACGGTTGCGGCAGATCCGCAGGATCAACGTGAAGACCAGGCGATGGGTCCGGTCGTACAGCCCATGCAGCGCCAGCTGGTCCCCGGCCGCGATGCGCTGGACAAGCGCGGTCCATTCACCTTCCAGCACCAGTGTTCCGGACTGGTCGGCGTACAGCACATCACCCAATGTGGCCGGCGCTGCCTCGGGCAGCGCCTGCTGCTGGTCCACGGGCACGCACGTGGAGGGAGGGTTCGTCATGGAGGTCGTCAGAACGCAGCTGTGAGCGAGACGGACGACAGCCTCGCTGCGCCAAGTATCACCGACCCATCTGGCATTGCAGCCGCCCGGCATGCGGACCTGGGGTTTTCCCCAAAACCAATCCGCAGGCGCGCGTTTGACGTTTAGCAGTGGAGCAGATCGGAGAAGTGAAGGTGGCTGGCCGAAACGGTGCGATCAGGTCGAGCTTGCAGGCGCACTCGCCCTGGAAGCGGCGCGTGCAGGTCGCTGTGCACGCAGGCTCTTGCGCCGCATCCTCGTACGAGAACGCACTCTTGCGACGAGGGCCAACCGACGTGCTGGAGCCTTCGCCCTTGCTGCGGTCGCGACTCGCACACCGGCTGCAGTTGCACACAGGCACGCGAACCGAGCCGCCGCCGGGGCTTTGGCGGGAACCGGAATGGAAAGAAGTGGCCCCTGGAATGAGTTGCAAACTGTTGTCGACCGATGTCGACACGCAGGTCGTCGGCATGCTGGTCCGTCTCGCGCCGCGAGCGGAATACCCGCCTCACACGCACGCGGGCAAGGAAGAGCTGTACCTGCTCGACGGCGAACTCTGGATCGACGATCGAAAGCTGTTTCCAGGTGATTGCAACAAGGCCACGCCCGGTACGGCCGACAAGCGCGTGTGGAGCGAAACGGGCTGCACATGCGTTCTCATCACCAGCACGAGCGACGTGCTGTCTTGCCAGTCATGAAAAGTGGGGTCGACCATGCGTCAAGAATTTGAAATCGGGGGGCGCGACGCTGCGACCGCCCTGGCGGGCGTGCTCGGCCGGCTCACGGACCGTGCCCGTGATGAATCGGTCCTCAGCGGCGACGATCGCCTGTTCAGGACCATGGTCGACGCACTTCCCGCGGCCATCTACACCACCGACAAGCACGGCCGCCTGCTGTACTTCAATCCGGCGGCGGTCGAATTCTCCGGCAGGGTTCCGCAGCTCGGCACCGACCAATGGTGCGTGACCTTCAAGCTGTACCGCGCGGACGGCACGCCGATGAGCCATGCGGAGTGTCCGATGGCCGTGTCGTTGCGTGAAGGCCGCCCGATCCGCGGCGTCGAGGCGATCGCTGAGCGACCCGACGGGACGCGGGTGTGGTTCATGCCCTACCCGACGCCACTCCACGACCGCGACGGCACGCTGATCGGCGGCATCAACATGCTGGTGGACATCACCGAGCGCAAGCGGGCGGAAGAGGAGCGCGCTGCGCTGCTCCTTCGGGAGCGCGAGTCCCGAGCCGAAGCCGAAATGCTGAACGGCGTCGCGCGGGCGCTCTCCAGCGAGTTGGACCTTCGCATGCTGCTGCAGACCGCCACCGATGCCGCGACACGTTTGACCGGCGCGACGGTCGGTGCCTTCTTCTACAACGTGGTCAACGAGCACGGCGAGGCGTACCGGTTGTACACCTTGTCCGGCGCCTCGCGAGAAGCATTCGAGAAGCTGGGCCCACCGCGCAACACGGCGTTGTTCGCGCCGACCTTCCGCGGCGAGGGGGCGGTTCGCATCGACGACGTGCACGAGGACGCGCGCTATGGGCGCAACGCGCCGCACCACGGCATGCCATCGGGCCACGTGCCGGTGCGCAGCTACCTCGCCGTGCCGGTGATGTCGCGCTCGGGCGCGGTGCTGGGAGGCCTGTTCTTCGGCCATCCCGAACCGGCGGTGTTCACCGAGCGAAGCGAGCGCGCAGCCCTGGCCGTCGCGGTCCATGCGGCCATCGCCATCGACAATGCGCGCTTGCTCGCGGAGAGGCAGGCCGAGATCTCGCACCGCAAGAATGTCGAGCTGAAGCTGCAGGAGGCCAACCGCCGCAAGGACGAGTTTCTCGCGATGCTGGCCCACGAGCTGCGCAATCCGCTGGCGCCGATCCGAAACGGCGTGCAGATTCTCCGGCTCGCGAACGCCGACGAGGCGCTGGTCCGGTCGACGTCCGACATGATGGAGCGCCAGGTCGAGCACATGGTGCGCCTGGTGGAGGACCTGCTCGACGTGAGCAGAATCAGCCGAGGCGCCATCGCCATCCGGAGGGACCAGGTCGACCTGGTTGAGGTGGTGCGCAATGCGACGGACGCCGGCCAGGCATGGTGCAAGGCCAAGGGGCACGCGCTGAGTGTCGAGCTGCCCGACCATGCGGTCCATGTCCACGGCGATGCCGTTCGCCTGGCGCAGGTCGTCGGCAACCTGTTGAACAACGCCTGCAAGTACACCGATCCCGGCGGACACATCCGGGTTGCGGTCGAGCACTCCGAATCGCATGTGTTGCTGCGGGTCCGGGACAACGGGGTCGGTCTCACGCCGGACCAGATGGCGAGCATCTTCGACATGTTCGTGCAAGTGGACACTTCGCTCGAGCGCTCGGTCGGTGGACTCGGACTGGGACTCACATTGGCCAAGAGCCTGGTCGAGATCCACGGTGGCACCATCGAAGCGCACAGCGCGGGCATCGGCAGCGGCAGTGAATTCGTCGTCCGCCTTCCCAGGCTGGTGGAGGCGCGTGAGCCCCTCCTTGCGCCGCCCGGTCGCGAGGCGCGGACTCTTCCGGCCGGGTGTCGCGTTCTCATCGTGGACGACCTTCGCGACTCGGCTTCGAGTCTCGAGCAGCTGATGCAACTCGCCGGTTGCGACACGCGGATCGCGGATGACGGCGCGCAAGCCGTGACAACGGCTGAGGCGTTCAGGCCGGATGTCGTCCTGTTGGACATCGGCCTGCCGAATCTGAGCGGGCATGACGTGGCACGGCGCATCCGCAAGCAAGCCTGGGCCAGGGACACCGTGCTGATCGCGCTGACCGGGTGGGGCCGGGATGAGGATCGCCGCGCGTCCAGCAGTGCGGGATTCGACGGCCATGTCGTGAAGCCGATCGACCCGCCGGAACTCATGCGTCTCATCGCCAGCTTGCTGGCCACGCGAGACGGGCCACCTGCATGAGCGGCGCGATGGCAGTGGCCCACACACCTCCGAGCGAGATCTTCCCTGCTGGATCGGCCTGACCATCGCGATCCCGGCTCGCCGCCTGCTGCACATCGTCGTTGCCACCCTCGCACGCAGCCGTCGAAGCGTCCGCGCGGAGAGTCCCAGGCGCTCAAGGCCGACGAGCCGCCGCCCCATGCGATCGGCTCAAGTTCCGATGTTGCCGGCCGATATCGGGTCGATCTCCCTGCGTCCGACCCAGCCGCTCCCATGTCCCGCCGCCCCGACCCGTCCGATGCTGCGAAGCGCGGCTTCTCGCCAATGCGCCTGCTGCGCAAGCTGCTGTTCGGCCATCTCCGCATCCAGCGCCGCGACGGCGCGCTGCACCTGAGCCTGCAGGAGCGGCGCACCGCGCCGGGCGCGACGCCAGCGCCGCCGGATCCCCGCTCCGGTCGTGGATGACGCCATGGCGGTCGCCGCCCTGCTGCGCGCGCGGCTGCAAGCGCACCCGGATGCACGCAAGGCGCTGCCGCACCTGCGCTACCTCTCGCATGCGCTGCCGCGCCTGGGCTGGGCGACGCTGCGCGACGTGCCTGAGCCCGCGCTGAAGAAAATGCTTGCGCAACTCGACGTGCTGCTGCCGCCCGATCCGCTGCTGGTGGAACTCGAGACGAAGCTGGCGGCCGAGTTGCGCCAGCGTGAGAAGGCGCGCGCCGAGCAGACGCTGCCGTTCGGGCTCGGTCCTTCGGACTACCGGCCGGGCGACAAGCTGCAGGTTGGCGAAGCGGCGCTGTCGGACTTCCTGCGCGAAGCAGGCCAGCCGCACGCCGCCGAGCAGCTCGGCCGCCCTTGCGGCGAGGCCGCCTTCGCGGACACGCTGCCGCTGATGTCCGCACAGGCCGAGCACGCGTCTACCGGGCGCTAGAGCAGGCCATCGAAATGGACGGCTTCGAGGCTTCCGTCCGCCGCGCCGGTAGCGGCAGGCCGGATTGGAAATATTGCCTCGGCCACCTCGGTGAACCGCTGTCGGGGCTGCGCGCCGGTGCCGGCGTGCGCCACCTCGGCCGCGTCGGCGGCGGCACGGGCACGGTGTTTGTGCCTTCGGTGACGCTGGCTGTCGTCCTCCGACAGCGCATCGATGCGTTCAGCGATCGCTGACGGCTGGGCTCGGCGGCCAGCTCGGCCGCCGTCTTGTTTGCCACCATGCGGCCGTCCTACAGGGCGCCCAGCACCCGCTCCAGCACGGCTGTTTCCGGTGGCTTCACAAGGTGGTGGTCGAAGCCCGCTTCGGAGGTCCGGCGCCGATCCTCCTGCTGGCCCCAGCCAGTCAGCGCCGCAAGCACCACGGTTTCCATGCCGGGCTGCTGACGCAGGCGTCGCGCGACTTCGTAACCGTCCATCCCCGGCATGCCGATGTCAAGGAAAACAGCGCGCGGCGCGAACGTGCCGGCCAGGGCCAGCGCGGATGGGCCGTCATAGGCGATCTCCACTTCATGCCCAAACAGGCGCAGCAGCGTCGCAAGGCTTTCGGCGGCGTCCTCGTTGTCGTCCACCACGAGCAGCCGGTGGCCTGAAGAGAGCCGGTCTTGCATGCCGCTTGCAGCCGGCCCGTCGTGCTGGATTTCTTGCCGCCCGACCACGAGCGGAAGGCGCACGATGAACTCGCTGCCCTTTCCGAGCCCGGCACTCCGAGCCGTGATCGTCCCGCCGTGCATGTGGACGAGATTTCGCGCCAGCGTCAGGCCGATGCCCAAGCCGCCTTGCGCCTTGGTGAATGCGTGGTCGGCCTGCACGAACAGCTCGAAGATGTGGGACAGCATGTCCGGCGCAATGCCAATGCCGGCGTCCTTGATGCGCAGCAGCACATCGTCCTGGTCCCGGGTGGCCGAGATCCAGATGTGACCGTTTGCCTCGCTGTACTTCGCGGAGTTCGCCAACAGGTTGCCCACCACTTGGGCGAGCCGCACAGGATCGGCATCCAACAGAAGCGAGTCGTGCGGCAATGAAAGTTCCAGCGTGTGCCCTTGCGCTGCAATCAGCGGCTGGGTCGTCTCCACGGCCCGCGCGATCACGTTGTCCAGCTCCACGAGCTCCCGACGGAGTTCGATCTTGCCGCTCATGACGCGAGAGACGTCCAACAGATCGTCGACCAGCCGCACCAGGTAGTGGACCTGCCGCTCCATCATCGCCGTCGTCTTCTGAAGCGTACCGGCGTCGAGCCGAGGCATCTTCAGGATCTCGAGGGAGTTCCTGATCGGCGCGAGGGGGTTTCGCAACTCGTGCGCCAGCGTCGCGAGGAACTCGTCCTTGCGCCGGTCCGCGTTGCGGAGCGCTTCCTCCAGCTGCTTGCGCGTGGTGATGTCCACCAAAACGCCCGGCATTCGAACAGACAGTCCTGTCGCGTCGCGCTCAGGTCTCCCGCGCGCGGTGACCCATCGCACGGACCCGTCTGCTTGCATGATCCGGTAGTCCGCTTCATAGAGTTCATCGCGGGCCACCGCGTGATTCAGCGCGGCCGTGATCCGGTCCACGTCATCCGGATGAATCGACGCCATATAGAGGTCAAGCAGGCCGCCATTCGCCTCCAGCGGAGACAGATTGAACAGTTGCGCCAGCTTGCTGTCGGCGAAGAGCCTGTTGTTCTGGATGTCCCAAGTCCAGGTGGCAATCGATCCGGCTTCGAGCGCGGCATGCAGGCGCGACCGGGCGTCGACCAGCGCGGCCTCTGCATGCATGCGTTCCGTGATATCGCGCGTGAAACATCGGGTGTGAATGAACTTGTCTTCTTTCCATCGAACGCTCGAGTCGATCAAGACGTGCTTGATCGATCCGTCCTTGCATCTCAGGCGTGCCGGGTACTCCTTGAGTTTCTCCCCGGCATTGAGCCGCTCGAGGATGTCGCAGATGACACTTTGATCGGCATGAAACTCCGCAATGTGACGCCCGAGATACTCTTCGCGGCTGTAGCCCAGCATGTCCAATTCGGCGCGATTGACACGAAGGATCTTGCCGTCGGGGCCCACCCAGTGCAGGCCAACGGTGGCGTTCTCGAAGAACTCCGCCAGTTCCTCCTCGCTGCGCCTGAGTTCCTCCTCGGCCAACTTGCGTTCGATGAACTGGCCCACGTTGCCCGCCGCGGTTCCCATCATTTCCAGCAGGTCGACGTCAGGCTCGCAAGTCCGGCGCATGAAGAACTCGATGACGCCGATGGTTCGGCCCGAAATCGTGATGGGGCAAGCAAACGCGCACCGAAGGCCATCCTGGCTCGCAGCCGCAAGCCGCCGGAAATTGTCGTCCCGCCCGAGATCACTGATCCAGGCCGGCTTGCCTCCTTCCCAGACCCGGCCGGGAAGCCCCTCGCCGCGAGCGAACCAGGAGCGGCGCGATTCGGATACCAGGCACCCAGAGTCGGTCTTCGGCCGGCCCCAATGGGCCCGGCACTCCAATCGCCCGCGCTCTTCGTCGACAAACCAGAAGAACCCGCTGTCCCACAGCAGCTTCTCACACACGGCCTGCAAGATGCCGACGGCCGCCTCCTCGATGGAATCGGACCCGTTCAGCACCTGCGTGATGGCCAAGCGCGCGTTGCGATGCTGCTCCGCACGCCGGCGCGCTGTCGCACCTCGGAAGACCATCACGACGCCGATCATCTCGCCGGCCGAATTCCGGATCGGCGCGGCAGACTCATCGATGGGACGTTCGGCGCCGTCCTTCGTCAGCAACACGGCGCAGCCGGACACCCCGACAGTCCGGCCTTCCCGCCGCACCTGGTCCACCGGGCTCTCGATGGCCTGCCCTGACGCGTCATCGATCATGCGGACCACGGATTCCAGGGGCCGGCCCTTCGCGCCGCCGTGCGTCCACCCAGTGAGCTCTTCAGCGACGGAATTCAAGAACGTCACCCGGCCTTCCATGTCCGTGGTAATCACGGCGTCCCCGATGCTTGCCAAGGTGACGCGCAACCATTCGCGCTGCTCGTGCACCTGGTTCTCCGCCTCGCGCCGCTGGACGACGATGGCCGTCTGGTTCGCGCCGACACCGAGCAGCAGCCGGTCTTGTTCGGTCGGGAACCCGGGATGACGTGAGCCGGCAACGAGGACACCGTGATCGGAGCTGATGCCGAATCGGATCACCGCCATCCGAAGCGTCCCGAAGCCGAAGTGATCAGGAAGGGTGGCCGGCAGTTCGCCGCGCCCGGTGTTCAGCGTGCCCGACAGGAACGCCTTGACGGCTTCTTCGCGGCCGGCATCGCCACGGTGCTTGCTTCCCACGACCTGGACAAATTCGGTCCCGTGTCCCCCCAACTGGATGTACACCAGCTCGAGCGACAACATGTTCAGCAGCACGTCGCTCAGGCTGGAGGCAATCTCGGCACGGCCCAAGCCACCCCAGATCGCCGGCAAGGTGGACAAGGCGACAAGGTCGCGCATGGTCCTGCGCAGCCGGCGGTTCTCTTCCATGACGCCCCGGGAAGGATCGCCACAATGGTCGAGCAGGACCGGCAGCGACTGGATGGTCATGCAGTATTTTTGTCCGCTGCGCGCTCGGCGAGCTCCTTCAGCATCTCGTCGGGCGGAACGTAGAACGGGTTTTCCTGCAGGATGCCGCCAACGATGACCATGGGATGGGTCCGCATGATGTCCATGACGACGCTGGCGTCGAAGCGAGACAGGTCGTAAGTACACACCACCGGGTCATGGTAGTCGGGCAGGACATGGTTCAGCCGGGTTTCATACTCGACGATGTCGTGCACGCCGGGCAAGTCTTCCAGCGCCCATTCCATGTTGGCGACCAGCCGGGTCAGCTTGCCCGGCTGCTTCTTGGCCGGGTCCAAGGCGTCCTTGATCGTCTCGATCATGCGGTACTGATCGAAGTGATCACCCTGGATGTACGCCTCCTGCCAGCGACGGACCTCCAGCTGGCCGGTACGCTCGGCCTCTGCCACGTCGATGCCTTCCTGCTGCAGCCGTTGCAGGTGATCCGGCCGGTGCTTGGGGTCGACCACGTGGAATGCGCGGTCCCCCTTCTCGAACCCCTCCTTGATGAAAGGCATGAGGACTCGGTATTCCTCATCCTTGGAGTGGAAGAAGGCGCAGACGTGACAGGATCGGCTGAGCACCGATCCAGCAAGTCGAACGGGGTCTGGCAATTCGGTCATGCCTGTCTCCTTGGTGGGTTGAACGTGGGATGGCCCACCGACTGCCAGCTCGTGGGCGTCGTCAGAATGACATCAATGCGGTCCTCAAGACGCGACGACTGCGATGACGCTCGCGTAGACCTCCGGACCACATTGTTCAGCTTGCCGATCCCTGGATCTCTTGCGGCAAAACGGGTCGCGGTCGAACCACGTGCCATCGGAACACGGTGTACTTAGCAAGCAGTGTGCCGCGATGGGCGCGCATCCCGTGCCGCTGCCAGCACTGCGTTCGCCACTGTTGCGAGCTGCGTCCGCTGCCCACTTCGGGTTTCCGAATTGCCCGCCGGGCGCCCAGTGCTCCTCCGAGCGCGGCCCTCGGCCGACGCCCGCGGCCTGCGCTGGCCTGCCACTCACATTCAACTTGCGGAGACTCAACATGGACATCTTCGATGCGGACCTGACGCGGTCCGTGGCCCGGCCGCGGCGGCACGTGGCCGTTCTTCTCGCGGCCATCAGCGGGCTGGGCGGCCTGGCTGGTGCGGCCCAGGCCGAGAGCATCCTCTTCATTGGCAACAGCTTCACCTATGGCGCGTTGGCATCGGTGCAGAACTTTCGCACCGACAGCGTCACCGACCTGCGGGGCACCGACATCGGCGGCGTGCCGGCGCTCTTCAAGGCGTTCACGACGCAGGCCGGACTGGACTACGACGTCTTCCTCGAAACGCAGCCCGGCAGCAACCTCGACTACCACTACAACAACCAACTGCCGTTGATCGATCGGGCGTGGGACAAGGTGGTGATGCACGGGCAGAGCAACCTCGACTTCGCCGCGCCGAACAACCCCGGCAAGATCAGCACCTACACGGGCCTGCTCGGCAGCGTCTTCCAGGCGCAGAACCCGGCGGTCGACATCAGCCTGACGGCCACCTGGTCGCGCGCGGACCTGACGTACCAGACCCCCAGCCCGTGGCTGGGCCAGGACATCACGGCCATGGGCACCGACGTGCATGCCGGCTACCTGAGCGCCGCGGCGGCGAACCCGACCATCGTCGACCGCGTCAACCCGGTTGGCCTGGCCTGGAACCGCGCCTTCGCGGCCGGCGTGGCCGACACCAACCCGTACGACGGCATCTCGCCCGGGCAGATCAACCTGTGGGCCAGCGACTCATACCACGCCAGCAACCATGGGTATTACCTGCACGCGCTGACGGTCTTCGGCATGGTGACCGGCATGGACCCGCGTTCACTGGGCGGCCAGGAAAGCGCCGCGATGGAGCTGGGCTTCAGTGCCGCCGAGACCTATGCGCTGCAGAGCATTGCGCACGAAGCCATCGCCGCCGTGCCCGAGCCCTCCACCTGGGCCATGATGGTCCTGGGCGCCGGCCTGCTGCTGTGGTGTTCGCGCAGGGTGCCGGCCGGCCAGACCGCCGCCGCGGACACCACGACCCTATCGCCCCATTGAGGCGGCCACTTCGACCGCGCCGCCGGCGATGCAGGTCCGTGCCGGCGGCGGATGGGCATTTCGCGAGGATCGCGACATGCTGACGGAGGGCCGGCATGGGGGCATCTCTGCCATGACCAGCCTGCCCGCAAGCCGGCCGAGCCGAGCCGCGACTTCCTCGACGGGCGAGGCCGGACGCAACCGATCGCCAGCCCGTTCACCCGAGGCCAGGAGGGCCCGCCTCATGCACCTCTGCGAAGAGCCACCTTCTCCAGCGTTCCGGCAGCGGCGGCCTTCAGCAGCCGCCGGAAGGAAGGGCACGCCGCATGGTTGGGCGCGGGACATGCCGCCGCGTGCCGCAGTCCCTCGCTCATGGCCTTCAGGCGCTTGACCGTCCTGTCGAGCTCATCGGCCTTGGAGACGAGCATGGCGCGGTCGATGTTGGCTTCGCCGCCAGGCGTGAACATGGCTTTGATCTCGTCCAGCGAGAAACCGGCCGCTTTCCCCAGCGCGATGAGCGCGAGTTGGTCCAGCACTGCCGGCGAGAACTTGCGCCGGGCACCATCACGCTGCAATGCGTGGATGAGGCCCTTGGCTTCGTAGTACCGCAGCGCCGATGCGGCAACGCCAGACTTCTTGGCGACTTGCGAGATGTCCATGGACCGCTTGACTTGAAGTTGACTTCAACTTCTATCATGGCCACGGCACGTTGCGAAGTCAACGACCCATCCCTGGAGAACCCATGCTTCCCAAGAAGTTCGCGCCCGCGCTGTTCGGTCTGATCCTGTCGGGCCTGATGTCTTTCCTGGTCTCCGGCATCTCGACCTACCGGGCCGTCGGCCTCGGCGAGGGCTATGCCGGCCTGTGGACCAGCGCCTGGTTGACCGCATGGCTGGTGGCCTTCCCGGTCGTGCTGGTGGTGGCACCACTCGCGCGCCGGGCGGTCGCGCTGCTCGTCGACAACCGGCGCTGAGCGTCCGAGACTTCAGGCCCCCGTGGATCCCGATGACGAGGCCATGTGCCGATGGTGCTAGTTCTTGAGCCGGTACCCGGTGCGGAACATCCAGGTCACGATCGCCAGGCACGCCAGCAAGAACCCGCACGTGGCCGCGAGGCTCCAGCCCACGCCCACGTCAGCCGTGCCGAAGAAGCTCCAGCGGAAGCCGTCGATCAGGTAGACGACCGGGTTGAACAGCGTCACCGTGCGCCACAGCGGCGGCAGCATGTCGATCGAATAGAACGCGCCGCCCAGGAAGGTGAGCGGCGTGATGACCAGCATCGGGATCAACTGAAGCTGCTCGAAGCCCTTGGCCCACACGCCGATGATGAAACCGAAGAGGCTGAAGGTGACGGCGGTGAGCACGAGGAAGGCCACCATCCAGGCCGGGTGCGCGATGCGCAGCGGCACGAACAAGGCTGCGGTGAGCAGGATCACGAGCCCGAGCACGATCGACTTGGTGGCCGCCGCACCCACGTAGGCCACCACCAGCTCGAAGGACGAGACCGGCGCCGAGAGGATCTCGTAGATCGTGCCCGTGAATCGCGGGAAATAGATGCCGAAGGAGGCGTTCGACAGGCTCTGCGTGAAGAGCGACAGCATGATGAGCCCCGGCACGATGAAGGCGCCGTAGGCCACGCCGTTGACGTCCTGCATGCGCGAACCGATGGCCGCGCCGAACACCACGAAGTACAGCGAGGTCGTGATGACCGGCGTGACGATGCTCTGGCCGATGGTCCGCAGGAAGCGCGCCATCTCGAAGCGGTAGATCGCCCAGACCCCATAGCGGTTGAAGGACGCGGCCGTCACGCCGTCACCTCGGCTTGGCGGTCGTGCACGAGGCTCACGAAAATGTCCTCCAGCGAGCTCTGCTGCGTGTTCACGTCCTTGTAGCCGATGCCCAGTTCACCCAGCTGCTTGAGCAGCGGCGCCACGCCCGTGCTGCGATCGGAAGCGTCGAACTCGCGCTGCAGCGTGTGGCCGCCCGCTTTGAGCGTGAGGTTCCACGCAGCCAGCTCGGGCGGGATCGACGCGAGCGGCGGGTCCAGCTCGATGCTGAGCTGCTTCTTGCCCAGCTTCTTCATCAGGGCCGTCTTTTCTTCCACCAGGATCAGCTCGCCCTTGCTGATGACGCCGATGCGGTCGGCCATGTCCTCGGCCTCCTCGATGTAGTGGGTGGTCAGGATGATGGTCACCCCGCGCTCGCGCAGCTGGCGCACCATTTCCCACATGTCGCGGCGCAGTTCCACGTCAACGCCCGCGGTGGGCTCGTCCAGGAAGAGGATCTCCGGCTCGTGCGACAGCGCCTTGGCGATCATCACCCGGCGCTTCATGCCACCCGACAGTTCCATGATCCTGCTGTGCCGCTTCTCCCACAGCGACAAGTCGCGCAGCACCTGCTCGATCAGCGCCGGGTTCGGCGCCTTGCCGAAGAGCCCGCGGCTGAAATTCACCGTGGCCCACACGGTCTCGAACGCGTCGGTGGCAAGTTCCTGCGGCACCAGGCCGATCGTCGAGCGCGTGGCGCGCCAGTCGCGTCCGATGTCGTGGCCGGCCACGGTCACGCTGCCGCTGGTGGCGGTCACGATGCCGCACACGATGGAGATCAGCGTGGTCTTGCCGGCGCCGTTCGGCCCCAGCAGGGCAAAGATCTCGCCGCGCCGGATCTCAAGGTCCACCCGCTTGAGGGCCTGGAAGCCGGTGGCGTAGGTCTTGGTGAGGCCCTGGATGGAGACCGCATTGGTGCTGTTGTCAGTGGATGGCGGCATGAGCGGCAGTCCGTGGGAAGCCGGGCATGGTAGGGGGAGCCGAGAAACCCTGCCGGCCGGCGACGGCTGGCGAACGGGCGCCTGGCTGCCGCCTGCGCCGGGAATGCGCCTTGCCGCAGGAAGTTCAGACGATGCGCAGCAAAGGACACTGCAATGACGCGTGACAAGACCCAGGGCGGCGCGCCGACCCCGCCGCGCGCCGAACCCCTGCAGCCCGACCGGCCAGGGCGAGGCACCGACCGCAGCGAACCCGAAAGCGACTCCACTTCCACCGACGGTGAGCAGGCCCGGCGCCAGGCGGAGCAGGAGAAGGCCGCACTGGATAACGTGCGCCGCGGCTACCGGTGACCAAGTACCGCGCGGCTTTCAGGGGCAAGGCCGCGCCATGCGATGCAGCAACCCGACGTCCATGCAACCGCCCCAACCCCTCGCGCCCGGCGCCATCGGCCCGATGCCCTGGGTCTGGATCGTTGCCAGCCACCGCCGGCTGAAGAATGAGCACGGCAAGGTTCAGCTGTTCACCTTGGTGGACGAAGGCGGCCTGCGCGCCGCATCGGCGCTTGGCTTGCAGCCCGTGAGCTTTCCACTCGTGCCCGCGTCGCACTTGCGGCAACTGCTGGACCGCGTGGACGGTGTCTTCCTCGGCGGATCATCCACCGACGTGGACCCCGCGCACTATGGCGAAGCGCCAGCCAGGCCGGAGACCGAGCTCGACCACGAGCGGGAGGCGGTCAGCCTTGCCCTGGTGCGCCTGTGCATCGAAGAGGGCGTGCCGCTGATGGGCACCTGCCGCGGTTCGCATGAAATCAACGTGGCACTGGGCGGCTCCCTGCACCAGGACCTCAAGTCGCGCAACGGCGGCGTGCAGCACTGGGAAGATCCAGAGGAGAGCATCGAGGAGGTCTATGCGCCCCGGCACGCGGTAACGCTGGTGCCCGACGGCGCGCTCGCTCTCATCGCCGGGCGGACGCACCTGCGCGTCAGCTCGCTTCACTCGCAAGGCGTTCGGCATCTGGGAAAAGGCCTGGTGGTCGAGGCCCGTGCCGACGATGGGCTGATCGAAGCCTTCCGCTGGCACGACGAGCAACGCTTCGCCTGGGGCTTCCAGTTCCACCCGGAATGGGGACACGAAAAGGATGCCGCCTACGGCAGCATCATGGCTGCCTTCGTGAAGGCGTGTCGCTCGCGCGCGCGCCGGCGGCAGGGACAGGAATCAACGGAGTCCTGACACGCGAAAGAAGCGGCTCCTGCAACGCGGTGGGTTCCCATCCGGATCCTGACGCAGCCGCGTCATTGGGCCGCTTGGCGGCACCGTAGCCACTTGCGCCTGGCGCCATCATCGACTTCCAGGCCGAGGAGGTGAAGCGCCTGTACGGCCGCACCATGCCGCCGCGCCTGCCCGGCGCTGCCGAGCCAGACGGTGCAGCGCCAACCGGTGGGCGTGGTGGCCGCCTTCAGCGCCTGGAACTTCCCGGTGAACCTGCCGGCGCGCAAGATTGGCAGCGCGCTGGCCGCCGGCTGCAGCGTGATCGTGAAGCCGGAGGAGGAGACACCGGCAGCCGCATCGCGCTGCTGCGCTGCCTGCTTGACGGCGGCGTGCCGCCGGACGCGCTGAACCGGGTCTGCGGCTCGCCTACACCGAACTGAAGACCGTCAGCGCGAGGCCTGCCGGCGCGGCGCGATGGTAGTTCCCGACGAGCGCCGACCGCACCGTATGGATACTCGCCCTGCCCCGCACGTCACGCATCCTTGCCGCGTCGCCACAAGTGCGACGAGCCGGGACATCGTCACAGCTTGCATTGATCGGCCCCACGCACGGCGTGGTTGGCCGCGATCATCCGTTGGAAGTGATTGATGGGTTCGCCCTTGTCGGTCTTGCCGACCTTGCGCAGGTAAACGTTCTGGACCGGGCTGTGGTCCACGTTGAACTTGAAGGGCCCGCGCGGCGCCTCCAGGCTCACGTTCTCGATGGCCTTGCGGAAGGCCGCCTTGTCCTCGATGCGGCCGCTTACGGCCTTGATGGCCGCGTCCAGCACCAGCGCAGTGGTGTAACCCTGCTCGCTGTAGAGCGAGGGGCTTCGCTTGTACTCGTCCTGGTAGGCGGCGACGAACTTCTTGTTCACGTCGTGCGTCAGGTCGAAGTTCCAGTGCCCACTGCTGATGACGCCGACGGCCGCCTGGCCAGCCGCGGGAATGGTGTCTTCGTCGGCAAGCGGCGACGGGCCGTACAGCGGGATGTTGCCGAGGCCCGCCTGCTGGTACTGCTTCATGAAGTTGACCGACAGCGGGCCGAAGGCGAAGACGTAGACCGCATCCGGATTGGCCGCGCGGATCTGCGCCAGCTCGGCGCTGAAGTCGAGCGTCTGCATCTTGAAGTACACCTCGCCGGCCACCGGTTCGGCATAGGCGCGCTTGAAGGCGTCGATGTGCTCACGCCCAGCGGGCCAGGCGCCGCCGGCCACGAACACCCGCTTCTTGCCCTGCGAGACCAGGTACTTGCCCATGGCCTCGTTCAGGCTCTCGATGTGCCAGCCGGTGTTGAAGTAGTAGGGCCCGCATTTGTCGGCGATGAAGTCGCGCTGTCCGACGTTGGAGTTCATGAAGAAGATCTGGTGCTGCGCCGCCAGCGGCGCGATGGCGTGGATGACGGCGGTGTTGATGATGCCGGTCACAACGTCCACCTTGTCGCGCTTGGCCAGTCGGTCAAAGGCCTGCTTGGCCACGTCTGGGTTGTTCTGGTCGTCCCCGTTGACCACCTCCACCGGCAAGCCGCCCAGCTTGCCGCCCAGCTGCTTCAGCGCCAAGTCGAAGCCGGCGCGCTTTTCCTTCGCCAAACCCACGGTGGGGCCGCCGGACACGGTGGACAGGAAACCGATCTTGATCTTGTCGGCGGCCATCGCCGGCGCGCAAAGCGCAACGGCCAGCCAGGCGGAGGCGAGCAGGGAATGGTCGAACTTCATCGAGTGTCTCCGGGTTTGGGAATCGTGGTCGCTTTGGGTGGTCATCGGACGCGTCTTTTGCCAGTTGTTCATTCACACCCCGACGTGGCGCTCCCACACGTCCGGCGCCGCGGCCAGCGCCTGCGAATCGCCGTGCCAGGCCACGGTGCCGCGGTCGATGACCACGTGGTGGTCGCCCAGGCGCAGCAGTGCGTCGAGGTACTTGTCGATCAGCAGGATGGCCAGCCCTTCGGCCTTCAGCTGTTGCAGACAGCGCCAGATCTCCTCGCGGATCAGCGGCGCCAGGCCTTCGGTGGCTTCGTCGATCACCAGCAGCCGGCCGTTGCGCAGCAGCGCGCGGCCGATGGCCAGCATCTGCTGCTCGCCGCCGGAGAGCTGGTTGCCCAGGTTGTCGCGCCGGCGCGCCAGCGAGGGGAACTGCGCCCACACACGGTCCTCGGTCCAGCCCTGCCCCGACGCGGGCGGGCGCGCGAAGGCCAGCAGGTTCTCCCGAACGGTCAGGTTTGGGAAGATGCGACGGCCTTCGGGCACCAGCGCGATCCCAAGGTTGGCGATGCGTTCCGGGGTCAGCTGGTGGATGGATCGCCCTTCGTAGCGGATCTCGCCCTCGCGGATGGGATTCAGGCCGGTAATGCCCTTGACCGTTGTCGTCTTGCCCATGCCGTTGCGGCCCAGCAGCGTGACAACCTGGCCCGGGCGGATCGGCAGGTCCATGCCGAAGAGCACCTGGCTCTGGCCATAGGCGGCGCGCACGCCGCGCAGTTCGAGCAGAACGTCCATCAGTGCACCGCCTCTTCACCCAGGTAGGCCTGCCGCACGGTGGCCGAAGAGCGGATGGCGTCCGGCGTGTCGGTGGCGATGACCTTGCCGTACACCAGCACGCTGATGCGGTCGGCCAGGCGAAACACCGCGCCCATGTCGTGCTCCACAAGCACGATGGTGGCGTGGACCTTCAGCTGCTCGATCAGCGCCACCATCTCCCCGGTGTCCGCCGGGCCCATGCCGGCCAGCGGCTCGTCCAGCAGCAGCAGCTTCGGCCGCGTGGCCAGTGCCAGGGCAATCTCCACGCGGCGCTGTTCGCCGTGCGACAGGGCATGCGCGGGCACATGTTCCTTCGCCTGCAGGCCCACCAGCGCGATGGCGTGGCGGGCGTCGTCGACCAGCGCCTGCTCGTCAAAGGGCGAGCCGCTGAATCGGAAGCCCGAGCCGCTGCGCGCGAGCACCGCCAGCAGCACGTTGTGCAGCACTGAGTAGTTGGCAAAGACGCTGGTGACCTGGTGCGATCGCGCCACGCCCGCCAGCACGCGACGGTGCATGGGCATGGCCGAGATGTCCTGGCCATGGAAGCTGATGCTGCCGCTGTCGGACGCGAGGCTGCCGGCCAGCTGGTGCACCAGCGTGGTCTTGCCGGCGCCGTTGGGGCCGATCAGCGCATGAATCTCGTTCGCGCCGACATTCAGGTCGACGTGGTCGGTGGCGAGCACGCCGCCGTAGCGCTTGACGAGCTGCTTCACTTGCAATGCCGGGGCGTTCATTCAGTTCCTCCTGGATTGAAGGCTTTCGCCTTCCCCCGCGGCCGCGCTGATTGGGAGGCGCGTCCAAGGCGGAAATGGCACTCCCATTTCAGTGCCCTCCATGGCCGCCAGACGACTGGCCCGACCGATCGAACATGCCGGCGATGCCATGGTTGCCAACCACCACCACCGCCACGATGCACACACCCACCACCGCCTGCCAATAAGGCGTGTGGCTCGACAGCACCTCTTCCAGCACCAGCAGCGCCACGGTGCCGTAGATGCCGCCGGCAAGGTACCCGGCGCCGCCCAGGATCAGCATCACCAGCAGCAGCCCGGACTTGGTCCAGTCCAGCATGTGCGGGCTGACGTAGCTGTTCTGGTTGGCCAGCAGCGCGCCGGCCAGCCCGGCCACCGCACCGGCGATGACGAAGCACGCCAGCTTGTAGCGGAACACCGGGAAGCCGATGGCCGACATGCGCGACTCGTTGGCGGCGATGGCCTGCACGATGACACCGAAGCGCGAGCGCACCAGGCTGCGCAGCCCCAGCAGCACCGCCACGAGCAGCGCCAGCACCACGTAAAAGAAGTGCGTGTCCTTGGCCAAGTCGACGCCCAGCCCGACAGGTGAGCGGCCCGGCAGGCTCATGCCGTTGTCGCTGCCGAAGCTGGCCATGCCGATGAACAGGAAGTACACCATCTGGCTGAAGGCCAGCGTGATCATGATGAAGTACACCTGCCGCGTGCGCAGCGCCACCGCGCCCACCAGCAAGGCCAGCAGCGCGCTGCCCAGCATCGCGAGCGGCCAGGCCACCCACGCGCTGGTGGCCCAGGACGGCAGCAGCTTGCCGGCGGCCACCGTGAGCATCGCGATCACGTAGGCGCCGAAGCCGAAATAAGCGGCATGGCCCAGGCTGACCAGGCCTGCATAGCCGACCAGCAGGTTGAGGCTGCTGACGGCCATGACGAAAATCATCACGCGGCTGGCGAAGCCGATGTAGAAGTCTTGGCCCGCCCAGGTGGCGGCGGCCGGGAACAGCAGCGTGGCCAGTACGGCCAGCATGGCGGGCATGGGCAGGCGCCACGCGCTCTGCGCCGCGGCGTCCGCGGCCGGGGCGGCTGGCGCCGCGGCCAGCGGGACGGGGGAAGTGGTCGCATCCATGGTGATTGCCATCTCGTCGTCAGGCCGTCTTGAAGAGTCCCTGCGGCCGCCACAGCAGGACCAGCACCATCAGCGCATACGTGAGGATGGCTGCGACGGCGGGGGCCATGGTGTCGGGCGAGAAGCCGGGCCACTGCGTGCGCATCCACACCGGCAGCAGGCTGCGGCCCAGCGTGTCGAGCATGCCGATGGCCAGCGCGCCAAGGAAGGCACCCTTGACCGAACCCGTGCCGCCGATTACCACCACGACGAAGGCCAGGATGATGATGCTTTCACCCATGCCAACCTGCACCGACAAAAGCGGCCCCAATAGAGCGCCGGCAAGCCCGCACAGCGCCGCGCCCAGCGCGAACACCAGCGTGAAGACGCGCTGGATGTCCACGCCCATCGCACGCGCCATCTCGCGGTCGGACGCACCGGCGCGTATCCACATGCCCAGGCGAGACTTCGTGATCAGGAGGCTCAGCAGCACCGCGGTGGCAAGTCCCACCGAGATCACCAGCAGGCGGTAGGCCGAGTACGAGAAGCCGCCGACGATGGGCACCGGCCGCGCCAGCGCCGCCGGCACCTCCAGCATCACCGCATTGGCGCCGAAGAACCAGCGCACCACGTCGTTGCAGATCAGGATCAGGCCGAAGGTGGCCAGCACCTGGCTCAGATGACTCTTGCCGTACAGGCGGCGCACCAGCGTAGCTTCCAGGCACACCGCCACCACCGCCGTGCCGAGCACGGCCAGCGGCAGCGCCAGCAAGAACGAACCCGTCCACTGCACGAAGGCCACCGCCAGGAAGCCGCCGATCATGTACAGCGAGCCGTGCGCCAGGTTGATCAGGTTCATGATGCCGAAAATGAGCGTCAGCCCGGACGACAGCAGGAACAGCATCAGGCCCAGTTGCAGGCCGTTCAGGGCCTGTTCCAGCATGAGCGTGGTCATCGCGTGGGCCTCCGTCAGTTCGGCATGCGGCATTCCGCCGCACCGCGCAGCTGCTGGCCGGCGGCGATCATGCGCTGCGTGCGGTTGACCAGCTCGCCCTTCTCTGTCTTGAACACCTTGCGCAGGTAGATGTTCTGCACCGGGCTGTGGTCGACGTTGAAGCTGACGGGGCCGCGCGGCGCTTCCAGCGAAACACCCGCCAGTGCCTTGCGGAAGGCCTTCTTGTCGTCGATGCGGCCCTGCGCGGCCTTGACGCCGGCGTCCAGCAACATCGCCGTGGTGTAGCCCTGCTCGTGGTACAGCGAAGGCATTCGGCCGTGCTTCTTCTGGAACGCGGCGACGAAGGCCTTGTTGGCCTCGTTCGGCAGGTCGGCATTCCAGTGGCCGGCGGTGATCACGCCCACCATGGCCTCGCCCGCGGCCGCAATGGTGTCTTCGTCGGCCAGGGGCGCGGGGCCGTACAGCGGGATGTTCGACAGCCCCGCCTGCGCGTACTGCTTGACGAAGTTGACCGCCAGCGGCCCGAAGGCGAAGGCGTACACGGCCTCGGGCTGCGCGGCGCGGATCTGCGCCAGTTCAGCGCTGAAGTCCAGCGTCTGTGGCTTGTAGTAGATCTCGCCGGCCAGCGGCGTGCCCAATGCGCGCTTGAACGACTCCACGTGCTCGCGCCCCACCGGCACGCCGGCGCCGATGGCGAACACCTTCTTCACGCCCTGCGAGAACAGGTACTTGCCCAGCGCCTCGTTGACGCTTTCGATCGGCCAGCCGGTGTTGAAGTAGAACGGGTTGCACTTGTCGGCCACCAAGTCGCGCGGACCGACGTTGAGGTTCACCGCAAACACCTGCTGCGCCGTCGCCAGCGGCACCGTGGCGTAGATGACGCCCGAGGCCATGGTGCCTGTGAGCAGGTCGATGCGGTCGCGCTTGATCATGCGGTCCAGCACCTGCTTGCCCACGTCGGGGTTGGCCTGATCGTCGCCGCTCAGCACCTCCACCGGCACGCCGCCCAGCTTGCCGCCCAGGCGCTCCAGCGCGAAGTCGAAGCCCAGGCGTACCTCTTTCGACACGCCGATGGTGGGCCCGGCGGAACTGGTGGCCAGGAAGCCCAGCCGGATGGCATCGGCTGCCGGGGCGAGCCCCGGGGCCAGGGCGGCGAGCAGGCTGGACAGTGCGAGAGCGGCGCGCATCAGAACAGGTGCCCGATGCCCAGCGCCAGCAGGCGGTCACCCGTGGCGGGCCCGGCCGGCGTGCTGACGGTATAGAAGGCCGGCGAGGTCTTGGACACGTCGTTCGAGATCTTCGCGAACGAGGCATGCAGGTGCGTGCGCTTGGACAGGTGGTACATGCCGCCCACGCCCACCTGGCCCGCATCGATGTTGGCGGGCGACTTGTCGTTCTTGCGCACGTACGAGGCAATCAGCGTCGTGGTGCCGAAGCGGGCGCTGGCGCCGATCAGCGCGTCGTCGCTGCGCGCGGTGCCGTAGCCCTTGTTGGTGCCGTAGCCCACGTACAGCCGCGCGGGACCGAAATCGTAGTTGGCGCCGAACAGCACATTCTTCGCGCTGTCGGTCGCGGCGGCGTTCTTGGTCTGCGCCGCGGCCAGGCGCAGTGTCAGCGGTCCCTGCGCATAGCCGACCGATCCGCCCACCGTGCGCAAGGCTGAATCGGTGGTGGCCTGCTCGCCGAAGCTGTAATGCAATTCACCGGTGAAGCCCCCGAGCTTGGGTGTGCTGTACAGCAGCGTGTTGGCGCGGCTGATGGCGCCGGTGGCGGTATTGCCGGTGACGGCACTGGCATTCGGGAAGCCGACGCTCTTGGGACCGGCCGGGAAGCCCGCGGTCATGATGTTGCCGGCGCCGCCCGCGTGCGAGGCGCGGAAAGGATCGGCCACGTCGCGCATCGTCGTGAACAGCGGGATGTAGACCAGGCCCGCCTGCAGCGTGCCGAAGCCGCCGCCCAACTGCACGTAGCTCTGCCGGCCGAAGAAGTTCTGCTGCAGCGAGCCGCCGGTGTCCACCGTGACGCCCGATTCGAGGTGGAAGCCGGCGGACAGGCCACCGCCCAGGTCCTCGGTGCCACGGAACACCAGGCGCGACGGCCCGGAAGCGCCACTGCCCAGCTTGTTGACAGAACCCGCGGCGCCGCCCCGTTCGAAGATGACGCTGGCGTCGAGGAATCCGGAAATGGTGACGCTGGACTGCGCCTGCGCGCCGCAAGCCGCCGAGAAGGCGGCGCAGGCGGCCATGAGTCGTCGATTCATCAGAGTGTCTCCATACAGTGGGAAATTCTTTGGTCCCTGCCGGGAACTCCTCACCGAGTGGCCTGGAGGAGTCGATTTCCTGCACTGTATGGAGTGGTCCTTCAACGGACCAGACAAGACTCTTGATACCTTCTATTGGCTGGCGCAATGCGCATTCAGGGGAATTCCCTGAATCAGCCGAACAGCTTCGTCGCTATCTTCGTCACGTGCTCGCCCTGGAATCGGGCCATGCCCAATTCGGCCTCGCTGGGCGAACGCTCGCCCTTGTTGCCGGTGATGGTCGATGCGCCATAGGGGCTGCCGCCCTTCACCTCGTCAAGGCCCATCTGGCGCGGCTCGGCATACGGCAGACCCACCACCACCATGCCGTGGTGCAGCAGGGTGGGATGGAAGGTGAGCGCGGTGCTTTCCTGGCCGCCGTGCTGCGTGGCACTGGACACGAACACCGAGCCCACCTTGCCCACCAGCGCGCCGCCGAACCACAGGCCGCCCGTCTGGTCGAGGAAGGTGCGCATCTGGCCCGACATGTTGCCGAAGCGCGTGCCGGTGCCAAAGATGATGGCGTCGTAGTTCGCCAACTCGTCCGGCTTGGCTACCGGCGCCGCCTGGTCGGTCTTGCCTCCGGCTTTCGCGAATGCCTCGGGCTCCATGGTCTCGGGCACGCGCTTCACATCCACCGTGCTGCCGGGTACGGCGCGCGCGCCTTCGGCCACGGCATGGGCCATCGCTTCCACGTGGCCGTGCACGCTGTGATAGAGGATCAGGACCTTAGCCATATCGGACTTCCTTGGGGTCGTTGTGAAGATCGCTGGCGCGATCGGTGGTGATGGTCAATGCCGGCGCGGCCGGCGCGCGAGCGCTCAGCCGGTGCATGAATTGCGCGCAGGCCTCGAAATCCAGCCCGCTGCAGCGCCAGGCCACGTAGCCGTCAGGCCGCACCAGGTACAGCGCCTGGGCATTCGTGTCGGACAGTCCATAGCGTTCGAAGACCTCGGCCGTTTCGGCGGCGATCACGCGCTCGTCGCGCCGCGCGACCACGCGCGCCACCAGCTGCGCCTGCACCGGTGCACGGCTGCGCAGCCGCAGCAGCGCCGCCTGCACCGCGGCCACCTCGTGGTCGGCCAGCGTGCGGCGCGACAGCACCAGCAGCGACAGCCTGTAGCCGCCGATCAGGTCGAACACCGTCGTGCCGCGGCGCACGTAGGCATTGGGCGCACGCTGGCCGGCGCGTGGGCCGGCTTCGGGCGTGTTCGCCGCATCTTCCACGAATTCACCGGGCCGGTATGCGATGTCGATCTCCGACAGCCGCCGGAAGGCCTTGCGGTGCGGAATGGGCAGGTGCGTGGCGCGGCGCATCACGAAGGTGACGATGCGGTCGCGCAGCGCAGCGCGCCAGCCGCGCTGCGCGGCAAAAGCCGAGAACAGCTTGTCGGTGAAGCGCAGCAGGTCCTGGCCGACGGGATAGCGCTCGTCATGGTAGGAGTCGAGCAGCGCTTCGTCGGCGCCGCCGCGCAGCACCGCGGCCAGCTTCCAGGCCAGGTTGGCCGCGTCCTGCAGGCCGGTGTTCATGCCCTGGCCGCCGGCGGGCGAATGGATGTGCGCCGCGTCACCCGCGAGAAAGGCTCGCCCGACGCGGTACTGCTTCACGCCGCGGTGATGCGTGCGGTAGCGCGTGGTCCAGGCCGGGTTGCTCAAGGTGACGGGCAGCTGCGTGGCTTCGCGAAAGGCTTCCTGCAGTTCTTCCAGCGTCATCGCCAGCGACTTGCTCGGGTCCTCGCGCAGGTCGGTCGCCATCACCCGCGACATTGCATGGCCCTTCAGCGGCAGGAACAGGCCGATGCGATCGCCGTGGGTGAAGATGCGGAAGTTGTGGTGGTCGTGCTCCCAGTCCACCTGGCAGTCGGCCAGCAGGAAGCTCTGCTCGTAGCTGGCCCCTTCGAAGCTGAGGCCCAGCTGCTTGCGCACGATGCTGTGCGCGCCGTCGGCGCCGATGACGTAGGCGCTGCTGATCTCGAAGGCGCGGCCGTTGGGGCCGGTGCAGCGGGTGTGCACGCGGTGATCGGACTGCACCACCGTCTTCACGTCCACGCCGCGCTCGATCGTGACGCCGTGGGCGGTCAGGTCGTCGATCTGCACGCCCTCGGTCTCGCACTGCGGCACCATCAGGATGAACGGGTACGGCGTGTCCGGCGCCATCGCGCGGTCGAAGTTGAGCCGGCCGATCGGCTTGCCGCGCACGTGGAAGTTGATGCTGGTGTTGACGATGCCGCGGTCGAGCAGCGCATCGGCCAGGCCCAGCGACTGGAACAGCTCCACCGTGCGCGCCTGCACCGCGAAGGCCCGCGATTCGGCGGACGGCCGGGCCCGCTGGTCGACGATGCGCACCGACACGCCGCTGCGCTGCAGCAGCGCCGCGGCCATCAGCCCGGTTGGTCCGGCACCGACGACGAGCACTTCGCAGTCCAGCACCGCTGCGCCCTGCCCCGCCATGGTGGATGCCGGGGACAGCGCCGGCACCGCGGCGGCGGACGCGGCCGCCGCTTCATACGAGGCCTGGTGCTTGGCCTGCCACGCCGCGGACGAGGGGTGCGGCTTGCGCCGCCGCCGCGGCCAAAGGCGCGGCGCTGGGTAGCCGGTGATCACGCTCCACAGCAGTCGAATCAGGGCCAGCAATGCGGCCAGGATGATCAAGCCCACGGTGGTCCTTTTCAGCCGGGCAGGCGGCTGCTCATGCGCAGGAACTGCTGCCGCAGCGGCCCGTCCACCAGCGGCTTGCAATCGGCGATGAAACGCTGCGTGTAGGGCTGCTGGATGTGCTGCATCAGCTCGGCGCGGCTGCGGTAGATCTCGTAGATCACGAACACGTCGCGGTCGGCGCGGTCACGGTGCACGTGGAACTCGATGGCGCCGGCCTCACCGCGGATGGGCTCGACGAGGCCGAGGATCAACTGCTCCAGCTCGTCAGCGCAGCCGGGCTTCGAGCGGCAGCTGCCGATGAGCGCGTAGGGACCGGTCTCGCCCGGGTCGGGCTCGGGCAGGATGGGGTGTTCAGTGGCCATGGCGTGTCTCCTGGCAAGGGTTGTTGTTGTCGAGCGGGTGTTCGATGGTGGCGAAGGCGTTGCGCCAAGACGCCGTGACGAGGTCGACGACGACGTCCAGCTCCTGTGGCGTGCGCGGCGCGTACACGAAGACGATGCCCATCGGCACCGTCGGATAACCGGCCAGCGGATGCGGTTCGGCCCAGCCGGCCTCGACGGCACGCAGGCGCAGCGGATCGGGCAACAGAAGGTGCAGGCTGGCGTCCTCACCCGGATGGACATGAGCGAACTCTTGGTCGATCATGAACGCGCACTCGCCGCCCGCGGCGTCGCACAGGTGCAGGCCCACGGTGCCGTGCGGCGCGCGCCGGCTGGGCGCGAAGGTGACGCCCGGCAGCGCATGCAGCCGCTGCAGCAGCACCGGCCGCAGCGACTGCAGCGGGAACTGGTCCAGTTGCACCTGCGGCGTGTGGCCGGTCACACGGGGGCGGGGTCCGCTGCGGCGGGGCAGCGTGAAGGAATGGGATTCGAGCTGGGTGGACATCTCGAACCCAGTATGCGAATGGCGCGTGGCACTGGATAGCCCACGCGGTGGAACTGCAGTGTTCGAGGAACGGAACGAACGGTGAAAGACTTCGATGACCTGTCGGGCGTCGCGATGTTCGTGCGCATCGTCGAGGAAGGCTCGCTCAGCGCCGCCGGCCGCGCGATGGACCTGCCGAAGGCGACCATCAGCCGCCACCTGGCCGCGCTGGAAAAGCGGCTGGGCGCGCAGCTGGTGCTGCGGTCCACCCGCGCCTTGAGCCTCACGGACGCCGGGCGCCGCTATTTCGAGCAGGTGCAGCAGCTGGTGCACTCGGCCCACGAGGCCTCGTCGGAGCTGCGCAACCGCAGCGGCACGCCGGCCGGCTTGCTGCGCATCGCCGCCTCGGTGGCCTATGGCCAGGCGGAAGTGGCGCCGCGCCTGCTGGCGTTCATGCAGAAGCATCCGGCGGTGCGCGTCCAGCTGCAGCTGGACGACGGCCGCGTCAGCGTGGTGGCCGATGGCTTCGACCTGGCCATCCGCATGGGCCGCATCGACGACAGCGAGCTGGTGTGCCGCAAGCTGGCCGACATCCCGATGGTGATCGTGGCGGCGCCATCGTGGGTCGAATCGCACGGCACGCCGCGCACGCCGGGCGAGCTGGCAGCGCACTCCGCCGTGGTGACGCGGCCCGACCTGGTCAACTGGACCGTGGGCGGTGAATCCGTCCGCATGGCCTGGCGCATGAGCACGGGCAACATGCTGGTCACCCGCGACGCGGTGCGTGCCGGGCTGGGCATCGGCATGGTGCCCGCCTTCCTGGTGGCCGACCTCCTGGCCTCGGGCCACTTGGTGCGGCTGCTGCCCGAGCTGCCGGTGCCTGCGACGCAGGCCACGGCGCTGTATGCCAAGTCCGGCACGCGTTCGGCCACCATCAAGGCGGTGCTGGAAGCGCTGGCGCAGCCGCTGCCGACGCCGCCTGCGGCGCGCTGACGCGGGTCAAGAACACGTCGGCAAGGGCCGGACACCCGCTCAATGAGCGCTATTGGGCCCGTGAATGGCCGATGAGACGGCACCGGCCCGACAATGGCCTGGAGCGCTGCACCATTGGGGAACACCACCATGTTTTCTTGGGATCTGATCATCGGCAACGAAGCCTGCACCGTCGACGGGAAGCGGCTTCGGCAGGCGCTGAGCACCTTTCCGACCGGGGTGTGCATCGTCACCACGATGGGTGCGGACGGCAAGCGGGAGGGCATGACGATCAATTCATTCGCCTCCGTCTCGCTGAGCCCGCCGCTGATCCTGTGGAGCATCCGCGACGACGCACGCAGCGCCGACGCCTTCATCGCGACGCGTGGCTTCGCGATCAACATGCTGGGGGTACGGCACCGCGAGCTGGCGATGCACTTCGCCCGGCCGGCGCCGGACAAGTTTTCCGCATTCGAGGATTCATTTGTGCCCGGGCTGCGTGGGGTGCCGGTGCTGGCTGATGCCATGGCGAGCTATGAATGCACCACCTATTCACGGCACCAGGAAGGCGACCACACGATCCTGGTCGGGCGCGTGGACCATTTCGTCAGCCGCGACATGCCGCCGTTGATGTTCCACGCCGGAAAGCTGGGAACGCTGCAGGAATTGGCTGCCGCCGAGACCATGGCCTGATCCGATCCGCCGCTGCGGCCGGCTGCCCCGTCGCCGCCTCGGTATTCAACTGGTTCGCTCTGCCATTCACCAGGCCAAGAGCTTGAATTGACTCCGGCACACTGGCCAGTCGGCCAGTGCCTGATTACGCTGTGCGCCGCCGCAATGGCCATCCACCTTGGATGGTATCCATCGGCAACATGTTGAACCACAGCAACCAGGATCATCCCGTGGAGTACCTGGATCCCAAAGCGATCGGCCGCATGTCGCTCGTCGTCGTGCACCTGTTCGCCTTCTGCGCGGCCGGCGCGGCAGTCGCCTTCTGCGACTCCGCCATCTTTGCCAGGCGCCGCCTCAACCGCACGCTGCTGGCGCGCCGTGAACGTCGTGGGGATCACGCTGATCCTGCTGTGGCTCAGCGGACTGAGCATCATCTGGCCGGACACGAACTTTTCGTTCGAACTGCCGCGGAGCCAGCCCAAGCTCGCTGGACCCGACACCGACACCTGCACCGGTGCCTGTGCGCGGACCTGGCCTCCCTTCATCGCGCGGCGCGCGAGGCCGACGCACCCGGACTACAAGGTCATCCGCCGCCCGGATGGCCGCGCGCAATGGTCATTCCGGGGGCGGCCGCTGTACTACGTCATCGGCGACCGGGCGCCCGGCCAGGTAAAGGCGACGGACGCAAACTCGTCAGCCATCGATCCGGACCTGGCCTTGCAGCGCACGGCAGAGCGGTGACCGCGGCAGCCAGGCCGCCCAGCGCCGCCCGTGCCGGCTCAATTCCTAGGCCACGATCGCAGCGGCAATGCCAGCGTGCGCAATCTCCGAGTCGTACTGCGACTTCACGCCGCTGACGCCCACGGCGCCCACGCACTCCCCATCGGCAAAGATCGGCACGCCGCCTTCGAGCAAGCAGTCGAGCCCGGGCGCCGTCAGGAATGCCAGGCGTCCCTGTCCGATCATGTCTTCGTAGAACTTGCTTTCGCGCCGGCCCAGCGCCGCGGTGCGCGCCTTGGCCGTCGCAATACGCGTCGTGGACGGCGAAGCGCCGGTCAGCCGCTTCAGCGCGAGCAGGTGGCCGCCATCGTCGACGACGGCGACGCTGACGTCCCAGGCCTTGCCGCGCGCATGGGCCAGCGCAGCTTCCAGGATCGCATCGACATCCTCGGTCGACAGCACGCGTTTGAGATGCATGGTGAATCCTCCGTTCCAGGTCATGACGTGAAAGAGGGCGCGCGAGGCCGCCATCGGCCGCGCACGCCCTCGGTTGGAATGCTTCCTTCGCAGCCGGGCTCAGTAAGCGCCCTTGGGCTCCAGGCCCAGCATGTGCTGGCCCACCATCGACGACACGCCGTCCCAGTTCAGCGTGATGTGCGCGGCGATCATGGTGCCGTCGCGCCAGATGCGCTGCACCGGGTTGTCCAGCGTCATGCCCGAGGCGCCCACGTTGGCCAGGATGTCTTGGATCGCGCCCAGGCACAGCTTGGTCGCGAAGGTGTGGCCGCGGCGGCAGCGGATGCGGATGTCGATCGGGATCTTGCCGCCGGCCACGGCCGCGCGCTCCAGCTCGGTGGTGTCGCGGTCCACCACCAGCCGCGCCGCGTCCACCGCCGCCGCAGCCGCAGCCGCGCGCGACTGCACCTGCGGGAACTGCGCCACGCGATTGCCCGCACCGGCCACGCCGCCGCGGGTCACGCGCGAGCCGACGCTGTCGACGAAGCTCTCGACCGCGTGCTGGGCGTTGCCGATCATCGGCGCCACCAGGCACAGCGGGATCGCACCCAGGAAGGGCAGGCGGTAGATCGGGTTGGCATGCAACTGCGCTCCCGGCGGGTTGCCGGAGCCGGCTTCGCCGAAGCCCAGCTTGCGGTGCGCCGGCACGAACACCGGCTGCTCGATCAGCACGCTCTTGGAGCCGGTACCGGCCTGGCCCGCCACCTGCCAGTCGTCGAGGATGGTCCAGTCGCTGCGCGGAACCAGCAGGAAGGCGCCCACCGGCGCACCGCCCTTCTCGGCCGGCGGCAGCAGTGCGCCGAGCACGGCCCAGTCGGAGTTGTCGACGTTGGACGCGAACTTCCACTGGCCGCTGATGCGCCAGCCGCCTTCGGCCGCTTCCACCGTGCCCGAAGGCGCATAGGAGCCGCACATGATCGCCTTCGGGTTGGCACCCCACACGTCCACCTGTGCCTGCTCCGGGAACAGGCTCAGCAGCCAGCCGTGGATGGCACCCAGCGTGCCGGCCCAGGCGGCCGAGGCGCAGCCGCGGCCAATCTCGCTGATGACGTCCAGGAGCGCGGTAAAGCCGTATTCGTAGCCACCGAAGCGGCCCGGTTGCATCAGGCGATAGACGCCGATGTCGTGGAACTGCCGGCTGACGTCAGCGGAGACGCGGCGCTGCAGTTCGGTCTCGCGCGCATTGGCACGCAGCGCGGGCACCATCTCGCGCACGGCCGCAAGGATCGATTCCAGTGGCGCCGCGCCCGGCACCGGGCTGATGCGCCCCGGCGCCACCGGCTGGCTCAGGATCGAGAAGGCGGGTTCTTGCATGGACATGGAAGGTCTCCGGTTGGGCGCCGTGGGGCGTCTTGATGTCGTCTGGACGCGTCGTTGCGACGCTAGGAAAACAATGGGGCGATGTCGAGGTGAATGCGCAGTGCGCTCACCTGACCGCCGCGCCGTTCGAACACGCTGACGACCGGCACGCTCACGGTGCGGCCATCCTTGCGCAGGTAATCAACCTTCATCTCATGGAAAGCGAGCGCCCCGTTCTCCGCGGTGTTCAGCGTGGTGTGGCGGATGCCGTCGATGGTGGAGAACAGGCCGCGCAGGCCCTGCCGCACCGCATCGCGGCCCTTCATCACCGGGTTGTTGCCCACCGCCACCTCCACGTCGGCGGTCATGCGGTCGAGCACCGCGTCCAGGCGCAGGGCCTCGACGTCGGCGTGGAACTCGTCGATCCAATGGGTCATGCTTCGTCTCCTTGATTCAGTGGTGATGCGCGGCGGCCGGCGCGCGTGCCGCTGCCGCGGGCGCCCATTCGGGGTCGCCTGCGCACAGGTGCTCCCACACCCGCTCGGCGATGCGGCCCTGCCAGGTGGCACGTTCTGCCGCGGTGGCTCGGCTGTCGAAGCTGGCGTGCGAGCCGCCGCCGGCGGATCGCACCACCAGTTCCACCCGCGCCGCGTCTTCGAGGAACCAGGCCAGCGCGACGGCCTTCTCGATCGAATCCGCAGCCGTCACCGCGCCATTCACGCCGACAACCACCGCCGGCGCCATGCCCAGCACCTGGGCCACGCCCAGCGCGGCTTCGTCGTTGCGCACCAGGGCAGGGTCCCTCCACATCGGCACCGACGGGTGGAAGTAGGCGCCGAAGCCGTGCCGCGCGCGCGGGCTGCAGCCCATCGCCGCCAGCGCCATCACCTGCGGCGACAGGAATCGGCAGATGGCCTGCACGTCGCTACGCGCACGGTAGATCTGCTGGTGCATGCGCACCTCGCCCAGCACGCCTTCGGGCAGCGGCCCTTCGGTCCTGACGACCGTGCCGGGCTCGCCAGCACGGATCAGCCCCATCGGCCGCGCCGCGCAGACGAGGAAATGCATTTCATCCAGCCGCAGGCTGCAGTGGCCAAAGGGGCCGACCAAGCCGCCGCGCGACAGCGCGCGCGCCGCCAGGCGCACCTGGCGTTCGGCATCCGCGGACGGGACGATGGGCGTCACGCCGCCTCCGACGCCTGGGTCGCGATCGGATGGCGCTTGTCGGCCAGCAGGTCCAGCGCCACGTCGACGATCATGTCCTCCTGTCCGCCCACCATGCGGCGGTGGCCCAGTTCGACGAGGATGTCCACCGTCTTTAGGCCGTACTTGCGCGCCGCCGCCTCGGCATGGCGCAGGAAGCTGGAATACACGCCGGCATAACCCAGCGCCAGGGTCTCGCGGTCCACCCGCACCGGCCGATCCTGCAGCGGCCGCACGATGTCGTCGGCCGCGTCCATCAGACGATAGACGTCGCAGCCGTGGTTCCACTTCATGCGGTCGGCCGCGGCAATGAAGACCTCCAGCGGCGCGTTGCCGGCGCCCGCACCCATGCCGGCCAGGCTGGCGTCGATGCGGTCGCAGCCCTCTTCCACCGCCACGATGCTGTTGGCCACGCCCAGGCTCAGGTTGTGGTGGGCGTGGATGCCCGTCTGCGTCTCCGGATTCAGCACGTCCTTGAACGCACGGAAGCGGTCGCGCACGTCGGTCATGCTCAGCGCGCCGCCGGAATCCACGACGTAGCAGCAGGTGGCACCGTAGCTTTCCATCAGCTTGGCCTGGCTGGCCAGGCCCTGCGGCGTCTGCATGTGGCTCATCATCAGGAAGCCCACGGCTTCCATGCCCAGGTGGCGTGCGTACTCGATGTGCTGCCTGGAGATGTCGGCCTCGGTGCAGTGCGTGGCCACGCGCACGATGCGCGCGCCGGCTTCGTACGCGGCTTTCAGGTCGTGCACGGTGCCGATGCCGGGCAGCAGCAGCGTCGCAATCCTGGCGTGCTTCACTTCGGCGGCCACGGCCTCGATCCACTGCAGATCGGTGTGGGCGCCGAAGCCGTAGTTGAAGCTGCTGCCCTGCAGGCCGTCGCCGTGGGCGACCTCGATGGAGTCGACCTTGGCGTCGTCCAGCGCGCGGGCAATCTGGCGCACCTGCGCGACCGAATACTGGTGCCGGATGGCGTGGCTGCCGTCTCGCAGCGTCACGTCGGAGATGTACAGCTTTTTGCTCATGGGATTCACGCAGCGGTTGCAGTGCGGCGCAGCGCGCCGGCCAGGCGTTCGCCCATCGCCAGCGCGGCCGAGGTCATGATGTCCAGGTTGCCCGCGTAGCTGGGCAGGTAGTGCGCGGCGCCTTCCACCTCCAGGAACACCGACACCTTCAAGCCACTGGCGCTGCCGATGCCGGGGATGTGCAGCGGCGCATTGGCCGGGATGCGGTCGAACTGCACCGCCTGCTTTAGCCGGTAGCCGGGCACGTATTCATGCACGCGGGCCACCATCGCCTCGATGGACGCCGCCACGTCGGCTTCCTTCGCGGCCGCGTCACACAGGCAAT
>Ga0196963_10000157_pt1 | contig 69096 bp, 51 predicted proteins | sample S1_5metaG_FD_148600 | JGI IMG/M metagenome (GOLD analysis project Ga0196963, IMG submission 148600) | Soil microbial communities from Anza Borrego desert, Southern California, United States - S1_5 | ecosystem: Environmental > Terrestrial > Soil > Desert | place: USA: California | collected... | reverse complement strand
ATGCCTTCGACCAGCGCGCCGCTGGCCGGGCTGTACGAACCCGCCTCCGAGGCCGAGGCGCAGGCGGTGCTGCAGGCCTCCTGGGATGCCGGCCTGCGCACTTTCGACACCGCGCCGTACTACGGCTACACGCTGGGCGAGCACCGTGTCGGCCGCTTCCTGCGCGACAAGCCGCGCGAGGCCTTCGTCATCAGCACCAAGGTCGGCCGGCTGATGCGCGCCGATGCCGGCGTGCCGGAGACCGACAACGGCTGGGCGCGGCCACTGCCGTTCCGGCCGCATTTCGACTACGGCTACGACGCCGTGATGCGCTCGTTCGAGGACAGCCTGCAGCGCCTGGGCCTCGCGCGCATCGACATCCTGCTGGTGCACGACATCGGCCGCCTGACCCACGGGGACGCGAACGCCGTGCACTGGCAAGCGTCGACGCGCGGCGGCGGTTTCCGCGCGCTCGAGACGCTGCGGCGCGAAGGCCGCATCGCTGCCTTCGGCCTGGGCGTGAACGAAGCGGCCGTCGTGCGCGACAGCCTGCAGGAAGCGCAGCTCGACTGCGTGCTGCTGGCCGGCCGCTACACGCTGCTGGAGCAGGGCGCGCTGCCGCTGCTGGACGAGTGCGCGCGCCGCGGCGTGGCAGTCATCGCCGGCGGGCCGTTCAATTCCGGCCTGCTCGCGGGCAACGGCAAGTTCGACTATGCCGAGGCGCCGCAGGCGCTGCTGGCGCGCGCGCAAGCGCTGCGCCGCGGCTGTGCCGAGTTCGGCGTGCCGCTGCCTGCGGCGGCGCTGCAGTTCCCGCTGGCGCATCCGGCGGTGGCGGCGTGCGTGGCCGGCATGCGCGATGCGCGGCAGGTGGCGCAGAACACCGCCTGGTTCGAGCAGCCCATTCCGGCCGCGCTGTGGACGGCGCTGCGCACGCGCGGGCTCGTCGCCGAGGCCGCGCCGTGCCCGGGGGACGGACGATGAGCCCTGGTCCGCGCAGCCTGCGCATCGACGCGCACCAGCACTTCTGGCTGCTGGCCGAGCGCACCGGGCACTGGCCGCCGCCCGAGCTGGCGGCGATCCACCGCGACTTCACGCCCGCGGATTTCGAGCCGCTGCGCCGGGCCGCCGGCATCGACGGCACCGTGGTCGTGCAGTCGCTTCCCAGCGAGCAAGAGACGCGGCACCTGCTCGACCTGGCCGACCGGCACGACTTCATCCTTGGCGTCGTCGGCTGGGTCGACCTCAAGGCGCCGGACGCGCCGCAGCGCATCGCCGCGCTCGCTGCCCATCCGAAGCTCAAGGGCCTGCGGCCGATGCTGCAGGACCTGGACGACGACGCCTGGATCGCCGATGCGGCCGTCGACCCGGCGGCCCGAGCGATGCGCGAGCACGGGCTGGTCTTCGATGCACTGGTCCTCGCGCGCCACCTCGGGGCGCTCGATCACTTCGCCGCGCGCCACCCCGGGCTCACGATCATCATCGACCATGGCGCCAAGCCGCCGATCGCCAGTGGCGAGATCGAGCCGTGGCGCCGTGCGCTCGCGCCGCTGGCCGCGCGGCCGAACGTGCACTGCAAGGTCTCGGGCCTGCTGACCGAGGCCGGCGAGCACCGCAGCGCGCAGGCGCTGCAGCCCTGCGTGCAGGCGCTGTGGACGCTGTTCGGTCCCGGGCGGCTGCTGTGGGGCAGCGACTGGCCGGTGCTGCGCCTGGCGGCCGACTACGGCGCCTGGCTCGGCATGTGCGAGGCGCTGTTTTCCACCATCGCGCCGGCGCTCGCCGACGAGCAGCGCGCGGCGCTGTTCGGCGGCCATGCCCAGCGCCTCTATGGGCTCCACGCTCCCGATCGCCAGCACGCTGGCGGACGGGCGGTGCCGGCGCCGCGCTCCTGACACTTCAACCGTGCTTCGCCCCGACCGATGTCCACCGTCAGCTGCGAATCCCCGCGCACCTTGCTCGCCCGGCAGCGCGGGCGCCCGCCCCCGTCCCCCGGCGAGGTGCTGCTGCGCGTCCAGCAGTCGCAGAAGAAGGCGCGTCGCATCGCGCCGCGCATCGAATGGGCGCACGCGCGGGTGCCCGTGCCGGCGCAGCCGCGGCTGCGCGCGGTGATGGCAGAGACCTGCACGGGGGAGACCTGACGATGCAACGCATGGGCATGGTCATCGGCATCGAGCCGGACCGCATCGCCGAGTACAAGCGGCTGCATGCCGCCGTCTGGCCGGCCGTGCTGGCGCGGCTGGCCGCATCCCACATCCGCAACTACAGCATCTTCCTGCGCGAGCCGGAGAACCTGCTGTTCGGCTACTGGGAGTACCACGGCAGCGACTTCGAGGCCGACATGGCCGCCATCGCCGCCGATCCCGAAACCCGGCGCTGGTGGACCTTCTGCGGGCCCTGCCAGCGCCCGCTGCCCAGCCGCCGCGACGGCGAGCACTGGGCGATGATGGAGAGCGTGTTCCATGCCGACTGAACGCGCCTGAAGGCTGCCCTCAGGCCGCCGTCGTCGTTGTAGGCGCGGATCGGCGGCAGCGTGGCTTCGCCGACGCCGATGGTGCCGATGTCCGGCGACTCGTTGGTAGGTGTTTCCCCGCCTTTATTAGTTTGTCGAGCGAACTATGATCCAATCATGACCAGAATATTGGCGACTAGGAGGGTGCGTCTTGCTCGTTGATCTATCGGAGGCGGCGGGCCACCAGCAGCTGCTCAAGGGCATCAACCGGATGGCGCTGGTGCGCCACCTGTGCGCCAATCCCGGTCGGTCGCGTGCCGACCTGGCGGTTGAGGTGCAGCTGACCAAGTCCACGGTCAGCATGCTGGTGCGCGAGCTGATCGGCGAAGGCTGGCTGGTCGAGCGCGAGGTGGTGGCCACTGGCGAGCTCGGCCGCCGGCCGACACCGCTGTACGTCGACCCGACGCGGCTGGTGCTCGTCGGTGCTGAAGTCGGCATCGAGGGCGTGCGCATCGTCATCACCGCGCTGACGGGCGAGGTGCTGGCGCAGGCGCGCTCGGGTTACGGTGCGGCGCGCGGCGCCAAGTCGTGCATCGGCGTGCTGGCGGCTGCCATGCTCAGGGCCTGCAAGCAGCTCGACCCGCAGAAGCAGCGCGTCATCGGCATCGGCGTGGGCCTGCCCGGTGGCGTGGACGAGGCGAGCGGCTACCTGCACTTTGCACCCAACCTGCATTGGCGCGACGTGCCGGTGGGCGAGCTGATGGCCGAGAAACTCGCCGGCTCCGCGCTGGCAGGCGTGCCGCTCTTCCTGCAGAACGAGGCCGACGTCGCGGCCATCGGCGAGATGGAGTTCAACCCGGGCGAAGCCGCCGATCCGCTGCTGTTCGTCAGTGTCAGCCAGGGCGTCGGCGCCGGCGTGATCGTGGGCGACCGGCTGCTGATGGGCCGGCGCGGCTTCGCCGGCGAAGTCGGCCACATCGTGCTGCAGGTCGGCGGGCCGGCATGCTCCTGCGGCCGCCGCGGCTGCGCCGAGGCCCTGATAGGCGCGCGGGCCATGCTGGCGGACCCGGGCGACGAGGACCCGCTGGCCGAGGTGCAGCGGCGCCTCGCCGGGGGCGATGCCGAGACCGCGCGCGCAGTGAAGAAGGCCGGCACCTACCTCGGCGTGCTGCTGCAGAACCTGGCCGCGGCCTACGACCCCGGCTGCATCGTGCTCGGGGGCGCCGCGGTCGAGCTGGGCGATGCCTTCCTGCAGCCGGCGCTGGACACGCTGAACGACTTTGCGGAAGCGGCCGAACTTTCGCCGCCGCCGGTGCGGCGCTCGCGCTTCGGCGCCGATGCCGTGGCCGTCGGCGCGGCGGCGCTGGCGCGCTACCGGCTCACGCGGCCGCTGATCGCGCCGGCCTACGCTGCCGCGCGCGAGGCCGCGAAGCAGGAGGCCGCATGACGACCGACACGTTCCTCGGCATCGACCTCGGCACATCCGAAGTCAAGCTGCTGTTGATGGACGGGCAGGGCGGCATCGTCGGCACCGCCGGCGCGCCGCTGGCGCTGTCACGGCCGCAGCCGCTGTGGTCGGAGCAGGACCCCGCGGCCTGGTGGCAGGGCACCGAAGCGGCCGTCGCCGCGCTGCGTGCGGCGCATCCGGCGGCTTTCGCCCGCGTGCGCGGCATCGGCCTGTCGGGCCAGATGCACGGCGCCGTGCTGCTGGGCGCCGACGACGGGGTGCTGCGCCCGGCCATCCTGTGGAACGACGGCCGCAGCCATGCCGAGTGCGCGGAAATGACCCGCGCCGAGCCGTCGCTGCACGAGGTGGCCGGCAACCTGGCGATGCCCGGCTTCACCGCGCCGAAGCTGCTCTGGGTGCGGCGCCACGAACCCGCCGTCTTCGCCGCCACGCGCAGCGTGCTGCTGCCCAAGGACTACCTGCGGCTGCGGCTCACCGGCGAGAAGGTGAGCGATCCGTCGGACGCCGCCGGCACGCTGTGGCTGGACGTCGCGCGGCGCGACTGGTCCGACGTGCTGCTCGCCGCCTGCGGCCTGCAGCGCTCGCACATGCCGCGCCTGGTCGAGGGCACCGAGCCGTCCGGCACGCTGAGGCCCGAGCTCGCTCGCGCCTGGGGCCTGGGGCCTGGAGTGATCGTCGCCGGCGGGGCCGGCGACAACGCCGCCAGCGCGGTCGGCGTCGGTGCGGTGGCGCCGGGCGACGGCTTCATCTCGCTCGGCACCTCGGGCGTGCTGTTCGTCGTCGACGACCGCTTCCGGCCGAACCCGGAGTCGGCGGTGCACGCCTTTTGCCATGCCGTGCCGGGCCTGTGGCACCAGATGAGCGTGATGCTGTCGGCCGCCAGTTGCCTGCGCTGGTTCACGCTGCTCGCGGGCGCCGCCGACGAGGCGCAGCTGTTGCTCGAGGTGGCGGCGCTGGCGCCGTCCGAGCGTGATGCCGCGCCGCTGTTCCTGCCCTACCTGGCCGGCGAGCGCACGCCGCACAACAACCCGTTCGCCACCGGCACGCTGCACGGCCTGCGCCACGACACCGGCCGCGGCGCCTGCGGCTACGCGGTGCTCGAGGGCGTCGCCTTCGGCCTGGCCGACGGCCTCGACGCGCTGCGCAGCACCGGCACGCGGGTCGAGCGGCTGTCGCTCGTCGGCGGCGGCGCGCGCAGCCCGCTGTGGGCGCAGCTGATCGCCGACGCCCTCGGCGTGGAGATCGTCGTCCATGCCGGCGCGGAGGCCGGCGCGGCCCTGGGGGCCGCCCGGCTGGGGCGCATCGCCTGCGGCCAGGGCGGCCTCGAATCCTGCACGCGGCCTGACGCCGCGGCCAGTCATCGTCCCGATCCGGTGCGCCACGTCGCGCTGCAGGAAAGGCTTCAATCGTTTCGCCGCCTCTACCGGCAGATCCACCCACTCTCATGACAAGTTACTTCCACGACATCGCCCCGGTCCGATTCCAGGGACAGGGCAGCGACGACCCGCTGAGCTACCGCTACTACGACAAGGACCGCATGGTCCTGGGCCGGCGCATGGAGGACCACCTGCGCTTTGCGGTGTGCTACTGGCACACCTTCTGCTGGACCGGGCTCGATCCCTTCGGCGGGCAGACCTTCGATCGCCCATGGTTCCAGGGCGGTTCGCCGATGGAACTGGCGGCCATGAAGGCCGAGGCTGCGTTCGAGCTCTTCAGCAAGCTCGGCGTCCCGTACTACACGTTCCATGACCGCGACGTCGCGCCGGAAGGCGCCACGCCGCGCGAGAGCCGCGAGAACTTCCTGCGCATGGTCGACGTGCTGGCCGCCCACCAGCAGCGCAGCGGCGTGAGGCTGCTGTGGGGCACGGCGAACCTCTTCAGCCACCGCCGCTACATGGCCGGCGCGGCGACGAATCCCGACCCCGCGGTGTTCGCGCAGGCCGCGATACAGGTGCGCGACGCGCTGGAGGCCACCCAGCGCCTGGGCGGCGAGAACTACGTGCTGTGGGGCGGCCGGGAGGGCTACGAGACGCTGCTGAACACGCGCGTGGGGCAGGAGCTGGACCAGATGGGCCGCTTCCTGAGCATGGTGGTCGAGCACAAGCACAAGATCGGCTTCCAGGGTGCCATCCTGATCGAGCCCAAGCCGCGCGAGCCGTCCAAGCACCAGTACGACTTCGACGTTGCGACGGTCTACGGCTTCCTCGTGCGCTACGGCCTCGAGAAGGAGGTCAAGGTCAACATCGAGGCCAACCACGCGACGCTGTCGGGCCACAGCTTCGAGCACGAGATCGCGCTGGCCGGTGCGCTGGGCGTCCTGGGCAGCATCGACATGAACCGCGGCGATCCGCAGCTGGGCTGGGACACCGACCAGTTCCCGAACAACCTGCCGGAGACGGCGCTGGCGCTGTACCACATCGTGCAGGCCGGCGGCCTGGGGTCGGGCGGCCTGAATTTCGACGCCAAGGTGCGCCGGCAGTCGCTGGATGCGGAGGACCTGCTGCACGGCCACGTCGGCGCGATGGACCTGTGTGCCCGCGCGCTGCTGGTGGCCGAGAAGCTGGTGCTGGACGGCCGCCTGGCGCAGGCCGTGGACGCTCGTTATGCGGGTTGGGAATCGGCGCCCGCCAAGGACATTCTGGGTGGCCGGATCACGCTCGAGGAGTTGGCCGACAAGGCACTGCAGGAGAACCTCGACCCCGCGCCCGTTTCCGGCCGGCAGGAGTGGCTGGAGAACCTGTTCAACCGCCTGTGCGAGGGTTGAGCGGATTCCCCGCCCGGCGCTCGTGCTGCGGAAGCGCCATTTGAGTTGACCTTGTTTACCGGCCGCAGTGCTTGCGGTCGGCCGGGATTGCCATGATCAAGATCCTCAAGCGCCGCCTGCAACGGGCAGCGCTCGCTTCGCTGTGCGCCCTGGGCTGCGCCGTCGCCGCGGCTGCCGAGGCGCCGCGGCTCGTCGAGCGCGACGGCCGCCACGCGCTCTTCGTCGACGGCGCGCCCTTCCTGATGCTGGGCGCGCAGGTCCACAACTCGAGCAACTATCCCCAGGCGCTGGACAAGGTCTGGCCCGCCGTGAAGGACATCCACGCCAACACGGTGGAGGTGCCGATCTCGTGGGAGCAGGTCGAGCCGGTCGAGGGCCGCTTCGACTTCAGCTTCGTCGACACCCTGGTGCGCCAGGCGCGCCAGAACAAGGTGCGTGTGGTGCTGCTGTGGTTCGGTACCTGGAAGAACACCAGCCCGCAGTACACGCCCGCCTGGGTCAAGCTGGACAACCAGCGCTTCCCGCGCATGGTCGACAAGGATGGCAAGAACAGCTATTGCCTGTCGCCCTTCGGCGAGCACACGCTGGAAGCGGACAAGCGAGCCTTCGTGGCGCTGATGGCGCACCTGAAGAAGATCGACGCGCAGCAGCGCACCGTGATCATGGTGCAGGTGCAGAACGAGGTCGGCACCTTCGGTCTCGTGCGCGACTTCGGCGCGCAGGCGCAGGCGGCCTTCGAACGCGCCGTGCCCGCCGCGGTCCTGGCGCGCAAGAAGCCGCCGGTGCCGGGCGCGGCCTCCGGCTCGTGGAAGGCCGTCTACGGCGACTACGCCGACGAGTACTTCCACGCCTGGGCCATCGCGAGCTACATCGAGCAGATCGCCCGCGCCGGCCGCGCGGTGTACGACCTGCCGATGGTCGTGAACAACGCGCTGCGCGATCCGCTGGAGCCCATCGCCCCGTGGCGGAGCAACTTCGCCAGCGGCGGGCCGACCTACGATGTCATCGACATCTACAAGGCCGCCGCGCCCAGCATCGACATCGTCGGCCCGGACATCTACCACGTCGAGTCGGCCAAGGTCAGCGCGCACCTGGGCCAGTTCCAGCGCCCGGACAACGCGCTCTTCGTGCCCGAGCTTGGCAATGCCGCGCCCTTCGCGCGCTATGTCTACCAGATCCTCGGCCGCGGCGCGATCGGGGTCGCGCCCTTCGGCATCGACTACTTCGACTACGCCAACTTCCCGCTCGGCGCGAAGAGCAGCGACAAGGCGATGGTCGAGCCCTTCGCGCGCATCTACGCCGCCTTCGCGCCGATGCAACGCCAGTGGGCGCGCTGGGCCTTCGAGGGCCGCACCTACGGCGTCGCCAAGGGCGACGACCTGGCGGACCAGAGCATCGCGATGAAGGGCTGGAAGGCGCAGGTCAGCTTCGACCAGTGGATGTTCGGCGAGCGCGAGTGGCCCGGCAACGCCAAGGAGCAGCCGCCGCATGCCAAGCAGCCCAACGGCGGCGTGTCGATCGCGCAGATCGCCGACGACGAGTTCGTGATCGTCGGCCAGTTTGCCCGTGTGCGGCTGGACGATGCCGAAGGCAGCGGCCGGGCGCAGCTCGTCAGCGCCGAGCAGGGCCGCTTCGACGAACGCGGCCGCTGGACGATGGAGCGCCGCTGGAACGGCGACCAGGTCGACTGGGGCTTCAACTTCACCGGGAACCCCGTGGTCCTGAAGGTGAAGATGGGGCGCTACTGAGCCATGGCCATCACACGCCCGAGCGCGCTGTTGTCCGCTGCGCTGGTCGCCTGCGCCGGCGCTGCCGCCGCCCAACCCGCCGCCCAACCCGCCGCCCAACCCGCGGACGACCTCGTCCTGCTGCCGGCCCCGGCGAACGCCTGGCGTACCGTCATCGGCCACTGGGAGCACCGCGTCGAGCTGGTTGGCGTCAGCGCCGTGGTGCCGCCGCCCAGCGGCGACGGCACAGCCCAGGCCCATGTCGGAGGCAGCGCGCTCGGCCCCGAGGGTGCCCGCACGGCCTTGTCGCTGGAGTGGAAGGACGTCTGGATGTCGACCCTGCGCCTGGAAAGCCGTGTGCCGCTGGACCTGCGGCCCTACGCCGGCGGCGCGCTGACTTTGGACCTGAACGTCGACGACCTGGCCCAGGGCGGGCTGCACGTGAAGGTGGCCTGCGGCGATGGCTGCGAGCGCAGCGTGTCGCTGCTGGAGCCGGCGCGCGCGATCGCCGGCAAGGGCTGGCAGCATGTGTCGGTGCCGCTCGCCTGCTTCCAGCGCGACGGGGGCGACTTCTCGCGCGTGAGCCTGCCTTTCGCGCTCGAAGGCGGCGGCCGCGGCCGCGTCAGCGTGGCCAACGTGCGGCTCACCCGCGCCGCGGCGCCCGCGACCGTGAGCTGCGCCGACTACCGCACCGAATCGGTCACGCCCGCGGTGCTGGCCGAGTCATGGTCGCTGGACTGGTGGCGGCCCCGCCACGAGCAGAAGCGGCAGGAAGCGCGTGAGCGCATCGCTGCCGGCCAGCCGCCGCAGCTGGTCTTCATCGGCGACTCCATCACCCAGGGCTGGGAGAACGAAGGGCGCGAGGTCTGGGCCGCTCATTTCGCCCGCTACCAGGCGCTGAACCTCGGTTTCGGCGGCGATCGCACCGAGAACGTGCTGTGGCGCCTGCAGAACGGCGCGCTCGACGGCCTGGCCCCGAAGGTGGTGGTGCTGATGGTCGGCACCAACAACACCGGCCACCGCGCCGAAAACCCGGCCACCACGGCCGCGGGCATCCGCCGCCTGCTCGACGAGATCCGGCAACGCCTGCCCCAGGCCCAGGTGCTGTTGCTGGCCGTGTTCCCGCGCGAGGAACGGCCCAGCGGCCATCTGCGCCGCCTCAATGACCGGGTGAACGAGCTCATCGGCGGCTTCGCCGATGGCCGCCATGTGCACTTCGCCAACATCAACACGGCCTTCACCCAGCCCGACGGCACGCTGTCGCGCGCGGTGATGCCCGACCTGCTGCACCTGTCTCCCAAGGGCTACGCCCTGTGGCAACGCGCCATGGACCCGGTGCTCACCCCTCTGCTGAACCGACCCTGATGAACCCGCTGACCTACGCCTCGCCGTTCCCGTCCACTTTCGTCTTCGGCGCCGCCGCCGCCGCCGCTCAGATCGAGGGTGCCGCCTTCGAGGACGGCAAGGGTCCGTCGATCTGGGACACCTTCGCCCGCACGCCGGGCAAGGTGGCCGGCGGGGACACGCTCGATATCGCCTGCGACCACTACCACCGCTTCGACGAGGACTTCGCGTTGATGGCCTCGCTCGGCATCCGCCACTACCGGTTGTCGATCGCGTGGCCGCGCATCTTCCCCGACGGCGACGGGGCGGTGAACCAGGCCGGACTCGACTTCTACCGCCGCGTCTTCGCCAGCATGGCGCGCCACGGCATCACGCCGTGGGTCACGCTCTTCCACTGGGACCTGCCGCAGGCGCTGGAAGACCGCGGTGGCTGGACCTCGCGCACCACCGTCGAGGCTTTCGCGCGCTACGCGGAGACTGTCGTCAAGGCCTTCGCCGGCGAGGTGCGGCACTGGATCACGCTCAACGAAATCCGGTGCTTCACCTGGCTGGCCTATGGCATCGGCAACAAGGCGCCCGGCCGGCGCGAGAGCGATGCGGTCGTCAACCAGACCATCCACCATGCGCTGGTCGCCCACGGCCATGCGGTGCGCGCGGTGCGCGAGTTCGGCGGGCCGCAGGCGCGTGTGGGCCTGACGGACAACTGCGACGTCAGCGTGCCGGTGACCGAGACAGCGGCCGACATCGCCGCCGCCGAGGCCTGGTTCGAGGACAAGAACGCTCACATCCTCGGCGCGATTCACGCGGGTGGCTACTCGCAGGCCTACCTGGAGCGGGTGGGCGATGCCGCCCCGAAGGTGCAGGCCGGCGACTTCGACCTCATCAGCCTGCCCACCGACTTCCTCGGCCTGAACGTCTACACCGCGACCTACGTGCGCGCCGGCCGCGACGGCGCACGGTACGAGGCGCTGGCCCTGCCGGCGAACTACCCGCGCGCCGACAGCCCATGGCTCAACCTGGTGCCGCAAGCGATGTACTGGGCACCGCGCATGTGCCAGGCGCTCTACGGCCACCGATCGATCTACATCACCGAAAACGGCTGCGGCTACAACCACGAGCCGGTCCAGTGCGGCGAGGTTGTCGACCTGCACCGGCGCGACTACCTGCGCGGCCACCTGCGCGAGATGCACCGCGCGATCGCCGACGGCGTGCCGGTGGACGGCTACTTCCTGTGGTCCTTCATCGACAACTTCGAATGGGAGGACGGCTACGAGCGCCGCTTCGGCATCGTGCACTGCGACTTCGAGACGCAGGTGCGCACGCCCAAGCTGTCCGCGCGCTACTACGCCGACGTGATCCGCACGCGCTGCATCGTCTAGGGTACGAAAGACGTGGCCATCCCTGCGCAACCTCGCAAGTCACGCCGCGCCGCGACCCTGGCCGACGTCGGCCGCGAGGCCGGCGTCTCGGCGATGGCCGCGTCGGCCGTGCTCAACTCGGCCAAGACCTCCACCCGCATCTCCGACGACACCCGGGCGCGCGTGCTGGCCGCCGCCGAGCAGCTGCGCTACCGGCCCAACGCCACCGCGCGCGGGCTGGCGCACCGGCGCATGAACACGCTGGGCGTGGCGGCCACGCTGATCGGCGACGAGCCGAACCAGTATTTCCTCGAAGTCTTCAACGGCATCGTCCGCGGCGCCGCCGAGGCGGGGCAGACGACCACGGTCTTCACGCTCGGCAGCTGGGACGACGCGCGCGAGCGCATTCCCGCTTTCTGCGACGGCCGCATCGATGGGCTGGTGATGCTGGCGCCGCTGCTGCAGTCCGACGCCGCCGACTGGCTGCCCGAGCACACGCCGATGGTCTCGGTCCATGCGAACGACGCGATCGCCGGCGTGGTCAACCTCGAGTCCGACGAAGAGGCCGGCGCCTTCGCGATGGTCAGCCGCCTGATCCAGCGCGGCCATCGGCGCATCCTGCACGTGGCGGGTCCCGAGGGCGCCCTCGGGGCCGAGCGGCGCGTGCACGGCTACCGGCGCGCGCATGCGGCCGCGGGCTTCCTGCCGCCGCCGGACCACGTGCTGCGCGCCGGCTTCGGTGCCGAGGACGGGCGCTGCGCCCTGGAAGCCTGGTTGCGGCGGCACCGCGGCGACGAACTGCCGGAAGTGGTCTTCGCCGTCAGCGATGCCGCGGCGCTGGGCTGCATCGATGCCTTGCTGGCCCGCGGCCTGCGCGTGCCGGCCGATGTGTCCGTGACCGGCTTCGACGACAGCGTGCTCGCGCGCGCGGCCCGCCTGGCCACGGTGCGCCAGCCGCTGCGCGACCTGGGGCGCCGCGCGGTCGAGGTGCTGGTCGAGCGCATCGACGCCCGGTCGCGTGAAGCGGCGCCGCGCCGCACGAAGAACATCGTCCTGCCCACCGAGCTCGTTTCTGGCGCCACGCTTGCCGCGCCGCGGGCCCACTCCCTGCTGATTGCCTGAGACCGCCACGATGCTGATGCCCGTCACCGCCCGCACCGACCGGGTCCCCATGAGCCAGAAGGTTGGCTACGGCCTGGGTTCCTTCCTCGACATGTGGGGGCACTGGCTCTACTCGTCGTTCGCCTATTCGGTCTTCAACATCTTCCTGGGCGTCGCACCCGGGCTCATCTCCACGGCGATGATGCTCAAGACGCTGATGGACGCGGCGTCCGACGCCGCGTTCGGCTGGCTGTCGGACAACACGCGCACGCGCTGGGGCCGGCGGCGGCCGTTCATGCTCGTGGGCGGCGTGCTCGCCGGGATCGGGCTGCCGCTGCTGTTCGCCGTTGGCCGCGACTGGACCCAGACACAGTACTTCACCTTCATGCTGGTGTCGCTGTTGATCTACGCGCCGGTGATGAGCTGCTTCAACATGCCCTGGGTCAGCCTGGGCGCGGAAATGACGCCCGACTACCACGAGCGCACCGTCGTTTTCCAGGTCAAGAACGCGATCCAGAAGCTGCCCGAGCTGGGGCTGTTCGTGGCCGTGCAGTTCGCGACGCTGTCGATCTTCAACGGCCCCGACGGCAAGCCGGACGTCCTGCGCGGCGCGCAGGTCTACACGGCGATGCTCGGCGCGGTCATGGTGGCGGTGTCGATCGCGATGTTCCTGCTGGTGCGCGAGCGCTACTACGAGAAGGTGGTGGTCACGCAGACCGCCAAGGTGCCGTTCCGCGACACGCTGTACCGCACGCTGCGCAACAAGCCCTTCCGCACCCTGCTGTCCGCGATGATGGCCTACGGCATGGCCACCGCGATGGTGGGCACGCTCGGCTTCTACCTGACCGTCTACTACGTCTGCAAGGGCGACCTGGCGCTGGGCGGGCGCTGGAACTCGGCGATGGGCCTGTCGGGCATGGCCTTCGGCTTTGCCGGCATCTTCTTCTTCGGCGCCATTGCCAAGCGCTTCGGCAAGCGGGTCGGCATGATGTCGGTGCTGTCCGGCGCCATCGCCGCCTTCATCGGCGACTGGTTCTTCTACAACCCGGACTATCCGGCGCTGCAGCTGCTGGCCTCTGGCTGCGTGGCCTTCACCGGCGCCGGCTTCTGGACCATCTACGGCTCGATGCTCGCGGACGTCGTCGACCACGACGAGCTGCAGACGGAGCAGCGCCGCGAGGGCTCGTTCTCGGCCTGCCAGTCATGGATCTCGCGCGCCGGCATGGCGCTCGGCAGCGGTGCCTCGGGCTGGATCCTGCAGTTCACCGGCTTCGATTCCCAGATCCAGGGGCCGCAGGACGAGAACGTCATCCTGGTGATGCGGCTGCTGATGTCCGGCGTGCCGGTGGTGGGCCTCTTGATCGCGCTGTACCTCGTCTCGCGTTTCAAGCTCGACGAGGCGCGCGTGCACGAGATCCGGCTGCAGCTCGAGGCGCGGCGCGGCACGGTCTGAACCTCGGTCCTGGTCGGCGACCGCTGAACGAAGACACACCACACCATGCACCCACTCGACACCACCCGCCGCGGCTTCGTTGCTGGCGCCGCCTTCGGTTCGACGCTGTTGTCCGCGCTGCCGGCCTGGGCGAGCAGCGGCGCGGCGCAGCTCGGCGCCGATGCGCTGAGCCTCTGGTACGACCGGCCCGCCGGACCCTGGATCGAGGCGCTGCCCCTGGGCAACGGCCGCCTGGGCGCGATGGTCTTCGGCCGCCCCGCGCAGGAACGCCTGCAGTTCAACATCGACACGCTCTACGGCGGCGGGCCGTACGTGCAGGACAACCCCGCTTTTCGCGAAGCGCTGCCCCAGGTCCGCCAGCTGATCGCGCAGGAGCGCTGGAACGAAGCCAACCAGCTGGTGTCCGCGGCGCTGATGGGCAAGCCGATCAAGCAGATGCCCTTCAGCAGCGCCGGCGACCTGCTGCTGGACTTCCCCGGCGTGAGCGGCGCGGCGCACTACCGCCGCAGCCTCGACCTCGACGCCGCGGTCGCCGCCACCAGCTTCATCGACGGCGGCGGCCGCCACCGGCGCGAGGCCTTCTGCAGCGTGCCCGACCAGGTGGCCGTGATCCGGCTCGAGATCTCGGGCGAGGGCACGATCGACCTGGACCTCGGCTACCGCCACGCCGACTACCAGCCCTACGGCGGCTTCGGCGATACCCAATACGACGCCCATGGCGTGGTCTACGTCGGCGCCCCCTGGAACCACCGCGAGTCGCTCAACGCCGGGAAGCGTCCCGGCTCACTCTCGATCCGCGCCGACGGCCCCGACGCGCTGCTGATCGAAGGCCGCAACGTCGCGGCCTTCGGCATCCCCGGCCAGCTGCGTTACGCGCTGCGCGTGCAGGCGATCGGCGACGGCCACACCGAGGCCAGCGGCGAGCGGCTGCGCGTGCGCGGCGCGCGCGCGCTGACCCTGGTGGTCGCCGGCGAGACCAGCTACGTCAACCACCAGGACACCAGCGGCGATCCGGTGGCGGCGGTGCGCCGGCGCACCGCCGCGGCAGCGCGCAAGCCGCTCGAGAAGCTGCGTGCCGACCACGTGCAGAGCCACCGCGCGCTGTTCCGCCGCCTGCACATCGACCTCGGCGGCCACGAGGCCGCAGCGCGGCCCACCCAGGCCCGCATCGCCGGCGTGCCGCGGGCGGCCGATGCCGCGCTGGCCGCGCTGTACGTGCAATATGCGCGTTACCTGCTGTTGTCGTGCTCGCGGCCGGGCAGCCAGCCGGCCAACCTGCAGGGCCTGTGGAACGAGGTGCTGCACCCGCCCTGGGAAGGCAAGTACACGATCAACATCAACACCGAGATGAACTACTGGCCCGCCGGGCCGGCGAATCTCGGCGAGTGCGTCGAGCCGCTGTTGAAAATGGTCGAGGACCTCGCGCTCACCGGCGCGCGCACCGCGCGCGACAGCTACGGCGCGCGCGGCTGGGTCACGCACCACAACACCGACCTGTGGCGCGCCACCGCGCCGATCGACGGCCCGTTGTGGGGCATGTGGCCGACCGGCGGCGCGTGGTTGTGCACCACGTTGTGGGAGTGCTACCGCTACCAGCCTAGCCCGGCCCTGCTGCGCCGCTTGCTGCCGCTGCTGAAGGGCGCCTCGGTGTTCTTCCTGGACACGCTGGTCGAGGACCCCAAGGGCCGCGGCCTGGTCACCTCGCCGTCGTCCTCGCCGGAGAACACGCACCACCCCGACGTGTCCATCTGCGCCGGCCCGGCCATGGACAGCCAGATCCTGCGCGACCTGTTCGACGCCACGCTTGAGGCGCAGTCCAAGCTGGGCGACGCCGATCCCACGTTCACCGAAGCCCTGCGCAGGGCGCGGGCGCGCCTGCCGGCCGATCGCATCGGCGCCCAGGGCCAGTTCCAGGAGTGGCTGGAGGATTGGGACGCGATCGCGCCGGAGCAGCAGCATCGCCACGTCTCGCACCTGTACGCGGTGTACCCGAGCGGCCAGGTCAACGTGCGCGACACGCCCGAACTGGCCCAGGCGGCGCGCGTGACGCTGAACACCCGCGGCGACGAAAGCACCGGCTGGGCCACCGCCTGGCGGCTGGTGCTGTGGGCGCGGCTGGGCGACGGCGAGCGCGCCTACAAGGTCCTGCAGGGCCTGCTCGGGCCCCGGCGGACCTACCCGAACATGTTCGATGCGCACCCGCCGTTCCAGATCGACGGCAACTTCGGCGGCGCGGCCGGCATCCTGGAGATGATCGTGCAGTCCTGGGGCGGCGAGGTGCACCTGCTGCCGGCGCTGCCCAAGGCCTGGCCGCAGGGCCGGCTGCACGGCGTGCGGGCGCATGGCGGGCTGGAACTGGACGTCGATTGGCTGGACGGGCGGATCGAGCGGCTGCGCTTGCGCGGCCCCGCACGGGCCGCGGTCGCGCTGCGCTACCGAGGCCAGCGCTTGGAAATAACCCTCGATGCGCGCGGCCAGGCCCGTTTGGGGTCGGCCGACTTCAAGGTGCCGGCATGAGCGATCGCGCCGACCTGCCATCCGGCACCCGGCGCCGAGCGATGAAGGCCGTGCTCGCCGGCGCGACCGGCGCGGCGGTCGCACCGGCCACGGCCGCCCCGCCGAGCGCCGCGGCCCGCGCCGCCGCGCGCCGCTTCGGCCGCGGGGTCGAAGGCCAGCGCCGGGCCGACCTGGGCGACGGCACCTACCTCAACCCGATCGTGCCCGGCGACCACCCGGACCCGACCATCCTGAAGGACGGCGCCGACTACTACATGACCTTCTCGTCGTTCCAGTCGACGCCGGGGGCCGTGATCTGGCACTCGCGCGACCTGGTGAACTGGACGCCGATCACCGCCGCGCTGCAAAAGCCGATCGGTACCGTCTGGGCGATGGACCTGGCCAAGCATGGCGGCCGCTACTTCCTGTACATCCCGGTGCTGCAGCCGAACCGCATTGCCACCTTCGTCGTGCATGCGGATCACATCCGCGGCCCCTGGAGCGAGCCGATCGACCTCGGCCTGGACGGCTGCATCGACCCCGGCCACGTCGTCGGCGAGGACGGCAAGCGCTACCTGTTCGTCAACGGCATCCGCCGCATCGGCCTCAGCGACGACGGCCTCGCCACGGTCGGCACGCTGCAGCCTGCGCACACGCCCTGGCAGTACCCGAAGGACTGGGTGGTCGAGATGTTCGCGCCCGAGGGCCCGAAGCTGCTGCGCCGCGGCGACTGGTTCTACATGATCTCCGCGGTCGGCGGCACCAGCGGGCCGCCGACCAGCCACATGGTCACCGTGGCACGCGCACGATCGATCCACGGGCCCTGGCAGGACTGCCTCTTCAATCCGATCGTGCGCACCGCCAGCGCCGACGAACCGTGGTGGTCGCGCGGCCATGCCAGCGTCGTCGAAGGTCCGGCCGGCGACTGGTGGATGGTCTACCACGGGTACGAGAACGGCTTTCGCACGCTGGGCCGGCAGGCGCTGCTCGAGCCCATCGAGTGGACGCGCGATGGGTGGTTTCGGGCCCGGGGCGGTCGGCTGGATCGAGCCTTGCCGAAGCCGCGCGGCGGCCAGGCGGGGCCGGCGGGCATGCCGTTGTCCGACGACTTCCGCCGCAACCGCATCGGCGTGCTGTGGAGCTTCTTCGACGCCGCGCCCGACGAACTGCAGCGTGCGCGCTACGGCGCCGACGGCCTCCTGCTGCGCGGCAAGGGCAGCGGCCCGGCGGACTGCTCGCCACTGACCTGCCTGGTGGGCGACCGCAGCTACGAGGCGGAGCTGGATTTCGAAGTGAGCGGCCAGGCGGTGGGCGGCCTCGCGCTTTTCTACGATGCGCGCGGCTTCGTCGGCATCGGCATCGGCGACGCCCAGCTGCGCACCTGGCAGTACGGCCAGGAGCAGAGCTGGATGCGGCAGCCGGTGGCCGGGCAGCGGCACCGGCTGAAGTTGGTCAACCGCGAGCACATCGTCACTTTCCACCACGCCGCCGGCGACGGCCCCTGGGTCCGGCATCCATGGCAGATGGAGGTTTCGGGCTTCCACCAGAACGTCTTCGGCGGCTTCCTGAGCTTGCGCACCGCGCTGATCGCGGCCGGGCAGGGCGACGTGCGCCTCACCCGCTTCAGCTACCGCGGCCTCGACATATAGGGTCCGTGCGCGGGCGCGCACGCGCACGCCGGCGCTTCGCGCTTCGGTGTTTGCCCGAAGTTCATTGCTTCGGCGACCGAACTAACATGGTGCCACTCGCCGAGCGCGGGTGCGTGTCTTCTTGCCGCAGCGCAATCGTTGCCCGTCCGGGGCGGTGCGGCAGCTCTCACTACAACGTGTTCAAGGAACGATCGATGTCCCACCGGAGCCTCGATGCAGGCAAGAAGCTGGCACTCGCGGCCGCCATGGCCATGGCGATCTCTTCGGCGGCCAACGCCGCCGATCCCGTGCAGGCGCGCCTGACCGTCGACGCCGAAGCGGCCGGCCCGCGCATCGAGCCCGGTGTCTACGGCCACTTCGTCGAGCACGCCGGGCGGGGCGTGTACGAAGGCCTGTGGGTCGGCCCTGAATCGCCCATTCCCAACACCCGCGGCTGGCGCAACGACGTGGTCGGGGCGCTGCGCCAGGTCGGCGTGCCGGTGATGCGCTGGCCCGGCGGCTGCTTCGCCGACGACTACGACTGGCGCGACGGCATCGGCGAGCCCGCCAGGCGCCCGGTGCGTCCCAACCGCTGGTGGGGCGGGGTGGAGGACAACCGCGTCGGCACGCACGAGTTCATGGACCTGGCCGAGCAGATCGGCTCCGAGGTCTACATCGCCGCCAACATGGGCTCGATGCCGCCGCGGGCGATGAGCCACTGGCTGGAGTACATGACCGAGGGCGGCAAGACCACGCTGGCCGAGGAGCGCCGCCGCAACGGCCGCGACAAGCCCTGGAAGGTGAAGTACGTGGGCGTCGGCAACGAGAGCTGGGGCTGCGGCGGCAACATGCGCGGCGAATACCAGGCCGACCTGCACAACCAGTACGCGACCTTCCTGCGCGACGTAGTGCGCGTGGCTTCGGGCGACGGCCAGGGCAACGACCAGCTCATCGACGTGCTGATGGAGCGCTCCGGCCCGCACCTGGACGCGCTGACCCTGCACTACTACACGATGCCCGGCGACTGGTCGAAGAAGGGCGACGCCACCGGCTTCGATGCGCAGCAGTGGGCCAGGACGCTGAAGTCCGCGCTCGGCATCGAGGGGCGCATCGCCGCGGTTTCGAAGGTGATGGACAAGCGCGACGACAAGAAGCGCGTGGCGCTCTACGTCGACGAATGGGGCACCTGGTACGACACCCCGGCCGGCGCGAGCGCGCTGTGGCAGCAGAACTCGCTGCGCGACGCGATGGTGGCCGCGCTGTCCTTCAACATCTTCCACCGCCACACCGCGCGGGTGAAGATGGCCAACATCGCGCAGATGGTGAACGTGCTGCAGGCGCTGGTGCTGACCGAAGGCCCGCGCATGGTGCTGACCCCCACCTACCACGCCTTCGACCTGTACCAGCCGTTCAAGGGCGCCACGCCGCTGAAGGCCACGCTGCAGGCGCCGCCCTTCCGCACCGGCGACGTGGAGCTGCCCTCGGTGGAGGCGAGCGTCGCCCGTGCCGCGGACGGCAGCACGCTGCTGGCGCTGGTGAACCTCGATCCGCAGCGCCCTGCGCGCGTGGCCACCAACCTGAAGGGCTCGGCGCAAGGGCGCGTGCTGACCGCCCCGGCCATCGACGCGCACAACACGGTGGCCCGTCCGCAGGCCGCCGTGCCGGCGCCCTACAGCGCCCGCGCCGGGGCTGAGGGGCTGGCGCTGGACCTGCCGCCGAAATCCATCGTCGTCGTCAGCGTGCCGGCCGCGCGCTGACATTCCATCGCCACCACGCCCGGTTCCGGCGGAGACAACCGTGCCGGGCGTCTTCAACCACGAAAGGTCGACCATGAGAACCTTGCTTGCGGGCCTGATCCTCGGCGCCGCCACCCTTGCCGCGCCCGCGGTGCAGGCGCAAAGCTGCGGCAGCGGTGGCGGTGCCAGCGTTTGCCTGATCGCCAACGGCCTGGCCGACAACATCCAACTCGGCTGGACCGCGAGCGGCACGATCAAGTCGCTGGAGGTCTACCGCGACACCGATCCGAACCCGGTCGGCCGCAGCCGCATTGCCGTGCTGCCGGCCGCGGCCACCAGCTTCACCGACCCCAGCGCGGCCACCGGCACGCCCTACTGGTACTGGGTCCGGTTCGTCACCAGCGCCGGCAGCTACAACTCCGGCGCCGCCACCGCCACGCGCGGCACGGCCTGCCTGCCCACCGCGGTGACGCCGCTCGCGCAAGTCGGCGGGACCTGGTCGCAGACCGATGCCCCGGTGGTCCCCGCCGGCGCCAGCGCGGTGCTCGGCCCGCAGCCCGCCTCGGGTGGTTCGTGGTCGTGGAGCGGCTGCGGCACGGTGGGCTCCGCCCGCCTGCAGACCATCACGCCAGCGGCCGCGTGCAAGGCCAACGTGGTCTACACCAACAGCTGCGGCGCGAAGACGGCGCTGACCTTCAACGTCGCGGTGGCCGGCGTGATGCGCGACCTCACGAGCATGCAGCTGTCCAAGCTGATGACGCCGGGCTGGAACGTCGGCAACTCCCTGGACGCGACGCCGAACGAGACCTCCTGGGGCAACCCGCCGATCAACCAGGCGCTGCTGAACGGCGTGAAGGCCGCCGGCTTCAAGAGCGTGCGCATCCCGGTCACCTGGACCACGCACGTCGATGCCAACGACAACATCCACCCGCAGTGGATAGCGCGGGTGGCGGAAGTGGTCCAGTACGCTCGCAACGCCGGCCTGTACGTGATGATCAACCTGCACCACGAGGGCGGCTGGCTGGACAACGTCACCTACGACCAGCAGCCGGCGAACAACGCCCGCTTCGCCAAGCTGTGGACGCAGATCGCCAACCACTTCAAGCACCACGACGACCACCTGCTGTTCGCCAGCCTCAACGAGGTCGGCAAGCAGAACGCGCCCTGGGGCGTGCCGCCGCAGCAGGAGTGGACCGACGTGCAGAACGGCTACCACCAGGTCTTCGTGAACGCGGTGCGCGCCACGGGTGGCAACAACGCCCGCCGCCACCTGGTCGTGCAGGGCTACTTCACGAACATCGACACCTCGTTCGACCGCGCGGTGCTGCCCACCGACACGATCGCCAACCGCCTGTTCTTCGAGGTGCACTACTACGACCCGTACAACTTCACGATCAACGGCGACGGCCAGATGTGGCAATGGGGCGCGACCGCCACCAATCCCACCGAGACCTGGGCCGACGAGCCCTGGGTCGATGCGCAGTTCGACAAGATGAAGGCGCGCTTCATCGACCAGGGCGTGCCGGTGATCGTGGGTGAATACGGTGCGTACCTGAAGCCGAAGTACCCGGGCATGGCGCCGTACCGCAAGGCCTGGGCGGAATACGTCACCCGTTCGATGTCGCAACGCGGCCTGGTGCCGATGTGGTGGGACACCGGCGAGATGATCGACCGCGTCACCGGTGCCCACAAGCTGCCGGACATGCTCAAGGTGCTTGTCGACAGCGCCAAGTGAAGGGAAGCCCATGTCTGGCCTGAGCAAACGCACGTTCCTGAGCACGCCGCTGCTGGCCGCTGCCGGCCTGGGCGCGGCCCGCGCGCAGGCGCCGGGCTGCGCGCCCGCGGCGCCCGCCCCGTACACGCCGCCGCCGCTGGCGTCAGGGCCGTTCACGGCCGCTGTCGAGTCGCTGCGCCAGCCGGCGATCCCGGCGTGGTACCGCGATGCCAAGCTGGGCATCTGGTCGCACTGGGGCCCGCAAGCCGTGCCGGCCGTCGGCGACTGGTATGCCCGCTTCATGTACGTGCCCGGCCACCCGCACTACGAGCACCACGTCAAGACCTACGGCCACCCGTCGGAGGTCGGCTACAAGGACGTGATCAAGTTGTGGAAGGCCGAGCGCTTCGAGCCCGAGGCGCTGATGGACCGCTACGCCGCCGCGGGAGCCAAGTACTTCGTCTCGATGGGCGTGCACCACGACAACTTCGACCTGTGGGCCTCCAGGCACCACCGCTGGAACGCCACCAGGATGGGCCCGATGCGCGACGTGGTGGGCGACTGGGCGCGCGCCGCGCGCAAGCGCGGGCTTCACTTCGGCGTGTCGGAGCACCTGGGCGCCAGCCACAACTGGTGGTGGACCAGCCACCAGTGCGACCAGTTCTGGCCCAAGCTGGGCGTGCCCTACGACGGCGCCAGGCCGGAGAACTTCGACCTCTACCACGGGCCGCACGACACCCCGTACCTGAACCGCGGCGGCGACTGGTACACGACCAATCCGAAGTTCCACGAGACCTGGTACCGCCGCATGGTCGACCTGATCGACAGCCACCAGCCGGACCTGCTGTACTCCGACGGCGGCATCCCGTTCGGCGCGGTCGGGCGGGCCGTGGTGGCGCACCTGTTCAACACCTCGGTGCGCCGCCACGGGCAGATGCAGGCCGTCTACAACCACAAGGCACTGGGGTCCGGCGAATTCATCCGCGAGGTCGGCGCGCAGGACGTGGAGCGCGGCGTGCTCGAAGGGATCAACCCGCTGCCCTGGCAGACGGACACCTCCAACGGCGACTGGTTCCACTCCGAGCACGACCACTACAAGACGCCGGCCCAGGTGCTGGCGATGCTGTGCGACATCGTCAGCAAGAACGGCAACATGCTGCTCAACGTGGTCCAGCGGGCCGACGGGACGCTGGTGCCCGAGTCGGACCGGCTGATGACCGAGATGGCCGCGTGGATGAAGGTCAACGCCGAGGCGATCCACGGCACGCGGCCGTGGAAGATCCACGGCGAAGGTCCGACCGAGGCCGCCAGCGGCGCCTTCAAGGAGAACACCGCCTACACGCCGCAGGACATCCGCTTCACCACCCGGGGCGACGTGCTGTACGCGCTGACCCTGGGTGAACCCAAGGGCACCGTCAAGATCGCCTCGCTGCGCCGCGCTAACGCCCACGATACGCGTCCGGTGCGCCGGGTCGAGTTGCTGGGGGCCGGGCCGCTGCCGTTCCGCCAGAGCGGCCAGGCGCTGGAGGTCGACGTGCCCGAACGCCTGCCCAGCCGCCATGTCAGCGCATTGCGCATCGCGCGCGGCTGAAGGACCATGGAGCAGGACCGTGTGAGGGGCGCTGTCCCCGGGGCTGCGGCGCGCTGCGCCGACGATGGCGCCATGCCAGTGAGTGGCACGAACGTGAACACCCGAAGAAGCTTCCTGGCCAGCGCGGCGGTAGCGCCGCTGCTGGCCGCCATGGCGCCCGGCGCGCGGGCCGGCGCAACCGCCACCGGATCGGACGCCGCTGGCCGGCGCGCGCATGCCTTCCCGCTGCAACGCGTGCGCCTGCTGCCCGGGCCATTCGAGGACGCGCGGGCGCTGGACGCGCGCTACCTGCTGTCGCTCAACGCAGACCGGCTGCTGCACGGCTTCCGCACCAATGCCGGGCTGGCGCCGAAGGCGGCGCGTTACCAGGGCTGGGAGTCGAGAGACCTGTGCCCGGGCCACACGCTGGGCCACTACCTGAGCGCCTGCTCGATGATGTGGGCGTCCACCGGCCAGGCCGCGTTCCGGCGGCGCGTGGCGTACGTGATCGATGAGCTGCGCGCCTGCCAGCAGTCGGCGCGCAGCGGCCTGGTCTGCGCCTTCCCCGACGGCGACGCGCAGCTGCGCAACGTGATCGCCGGCCGGCCGGTGACCGGCGTGCCCTGGTACACGATGCACAAGATCCTGGCCGGTCTCCACGACGCCCACGTCCATGCCGCCAACCCCCGCGCCTTGCCGGTGCTGACGCGCCTGGCCGACTGGATGGTGGAAGCGACGCAAGGCGTGAGCGAGGAGCGCTTCCAGCAGATGCTGGGCATCGAGTTCGGCGGCATGAACGAGGTGCTGGCCGACCTGCACGCCATCACCGGCGATGCGCGCTACCTGGCCCTTGCCCAGCGCTTCAACCACCGCATGCTGCTCGACCCGCTGGCCGAAGGCCGCGACACGCTGGACGGGCTGCACTCCAACACGCAGATCCCGAAGGTGATCGGCTTCCAGCGCCTGGCCGAGGCCACCGGCGAGCAGCGCTACGCCAAGGCGGCGCGCTACTTCTGGGGCACCGTGGTGAATCAGCGGTCGTTCGCCACCGGCGGCAACGGCGACGGCGAGCACTTCTTCCCGCCCGCCGAAGCGCGCCAGCGCCTCGGCTCGGCGAAGACCATGGAGACCTGCTGCACGCACAACATGCTGCGGCTGACGCGGGCGCTCTTCAGCGCCGAGCCATCGGTGGCCTGCGCCGACTACTACGAGCGCGCGTTGTTCAACGGCATCCTCGCCTCGCAGGACCCCGACTCGGGCATGGTCACCTATTTCCAGGCCACGCGTCCCGGCTACCCCAAGCTGTACGGCACGCCCGAGCGCTCGTTCTGGTGCTGCACCGGCACCGGCATGGAAAACTTCGCCAAGCTGGGCGATTCGATCTATTTCCGCGACGCTCGGGACGACGCGCTGTACGTCAACCTGTTCATCGCCTCGACGCTGGACTGGGCCGAGAAGCGCGTGCGCCTGCGCCAGACGACGCTCTTCCCGGACGAGGCCGGCACCCGGCTGCAGGTCGACGCCGCGGCACCCACGCGCTTCGCGCTGCGCCTGCGCCATCCCGCGTGGTGTCCGCGGCTAACCGTCAAATTGAACGGCCGGCTGATGGTCGACAGCGCCGACCCCGGCCGCTATGTCGAGCTCGACCGCACCTGGGGGAAGGGCGACGTGATCGAGGTCGCGCTGCCGATGCGGCTCGAACTGCAGCCCCTGCCGGGCGCCAGCGACGTGGCCGCGGTGATGCTGGGTCCGCTGGTGCTGGCCGCGCGCCTGGGTCGCGAAGGCCTGCGGCCCGGCAACGACATCATCGACAGCGAGTACCTCTACGGAGCGGTGCTCCCTTCCGACACGGCCTTGCCGCGGCTCGCGCTGAACGGCCGCCCGCTGCAAGACGTGCTGCGGCCCGGCGGCGCACCGCTGCAGTTCCGCACCGGCGCCGCGGGCCGCGAGATCGAGCTCACCCCGTTCCACCGCATTGCGCACGAGCGCTACAGCCTCTACTGGCAACTCGCCTGACCATGAACCACACGCCGCGCCACACGATCGTCGTGACCTGCGCCTGGTGGGCGCTGGGCCTGACGCCAGCCCACGCCGCGGACGCGGGGATCGCGGCACCCGACGGCCGTACCACGCTGCGCATGGCCGAGGACGGCGCCACTGTCCCCGTCGTGCGGCGCGGCGAAACCGTGATCGCCGCTGCGCCGATGGGCCTGGACCGGGATGGCGCGCTCGTCAAGCGCGTGCCCGCCGTCTGGGACGAGACGCGCTTCCTGCAGGGCGAGCCGGGGCGCGGCATCGTGCCGGCGCTGCGCCAGGCCCTGGCCGGTGGCGCGGCGGCGGTGCTGGAGCCGCTGCAATGAGCGCGGCGGACACACCCGGGCGCCGCGGGTTCGTGCGCAGCGTGGTCGGCGGCGGCCTGGCGGCCGTGGCGGGCCTGCCCGCGGCAGGGGCGGCTGCTGCCGCCACAGCCGCCGCGGGCGTGCCGGCGGCGGTCCGGGGCACCGCCGAGCCGGGGCTGCCCTTCCATGCCTGGGCCCCCACGCCGCCCATGGGCTGGAACAGCTGGGACGCCTTCGGCGCCAGCGTCACCGAAGCCGAGTACCTCGACAACGCGCGCATCCTGGCCGAGCGCTTCCTGCCCTTCGGCTACGACACCGCCACCGTCGACATCCAGTGGTACGAGGCGGGCGCCACCTCGTCGTGGTACCGGCCCTTCGCGCCGCTGGTGCTGGACACGCATGGCCGGCCCCAGCCGGCGCCCAACCGCTTCCCCAGCGCCGCTGGCGGCCCCGGGTTCGCGCCGCTGGCGCAGCAGGTGCATCGGCTGGGGCTGCGCTTCGGCGTGCACATCATGCGCGGCATCCCGCGCCAGGCGGTGGGGCAGGAGCTGCCGATCGCCGGCAGCACCTACCGCTGCAACGAGGTGGCCCATCCCGGTTCCACCTGCTCCTGGAACACCGACATGTGCGGCGTGAATCCGGACCACCCGGGGGCTTTCGACTGGTACCGCGCCTGGTTCGCCCAGCTCGCGGCATGGGGCGTCGACTTCGTCAAGGTGGACGACATCGCGGCGCCCCACTACCACGCCAAGGAGGTGGAACTGATCCGGCGCGCCATCGACGCCACCGGACGGCCCATGGTGCTGAGCCTGTCGCCCGGACCTTCGCACCTGGAGCAGTCGGCCCACCTGCAGGCGCACGCCAACCAATGGCGCGTGTGCAACGACTTCTGGGACACCTGGCCGCAGCTGCGCGACAACCTGGTGAACCTGGTGAAGTGGGCGCCGCACGCCCGTCCCGGCGCCTGGCCCGATGCGGACATGCTGCCGGTCGGCAAGATCGGCCTGCGCAATTTCGACGGCGAACCCGCCCAGCTCGGCGAACGCGACACCCGCTTCACCCGCGACGAGCAACTGCTGATGCTCACCGCCTGGACCTGCGCGCGCAGCCCGCTGATCCTCGGCAACGACCTGCGCCGGCTCGACGACTGGACGCTGCATCTCGTGACCAACCCCGAGGTACTGGTACTGCTGCGCGCGCCGGGCGCGCGCGAGTGGCACAGCAGCCGCGAAGGCCACCGCTTCGTCTGCCACGGCCCGCAAGGCATCTGGGCGGCGTGGCTGAACACCGGCGAAACGCCCTGGAGCGCGCCGCTGCCCGCGTGGCTGCCCGACGCGCGGCGCGACTGCTGGGCGCGTGCCGACCTGCCCGCCGGCACCCGCCAGCTCACGGTGCCGCCGCACGGTGCGCGCCTGGTGCGCTGCGGCGTGGCGCCGCGCGACAAGGACAAGGCGTGATGACGACGTTCACTGGACTGAAACGCCGCGACTTCATCGGCGCGCTGGCATGCGCCTCGGCCAGCACCCTGGCATGCCCTGCCGGTGCGGCGACGGCCCTGCCTTCCGCGCTGAATGGCGCCGGGCAGTTGCGGGCCCTGCGCATGGAGGCCACGCCGGATGGCTTCGCCTGGCGGCGCGTGGCGGAGGGCGTGCAGTTCCGGTCCGGCGAGCTGACCAAGAGCGTGCTGTTCTACGGCACCGGCCTGGTGCGCGTGGCGGCCCACCTGGGCCAGGCCCACACCACCCAGCCCAGCCTGGTGGTGGTGGCCCGCCCGAGGCCCGTCGCATGCGAGGTCAGCGACAGCGCCGACACGCTCACCATCGCCGGCCCCGGGATGCGGGTGACGGTGGACAAGCGCAGCGGCGCGCTGGCCTTCTTCCACGCCGACGGCCGCCTGCTGACGCGCGAGCGCGAACGGGCGCCGACCGAACTGGAGCGCGTCGAGATCGCCGGCGGCCCGAGCTACAGCGTCGCGCAGACCTTCACGCTGACCCCGGACGAGTCGCTGTACGGCTTGGGCCAGTACGACCAGCACTACATGGACTACCGCGGCCGCGATGTGCTGATGGTGCAGACCAACATCGCCATCGTCGTGCCCTTCATGGTCTCCACGCGGCGTTGGGGCCTGCTGTGGGACGTGTACTCGAAGACGAGCTTCAGCGACCGGCCGGAAGGCATGACCCTGAAGTCCGAGAGTGCCCCGGCCGGCGCCGACTACTACCTGGTGGCCGGCGCCGACATGGACGGCGTGATCGCCGGTTATCGGCAGCTCACCGGCGCCGCGCCGATGTTCCCGAAGGCCGCCTTCGGCCTCTTCATGAGCAAGGAGCGCTACCAGACGCAGCAGCAGCTGCTGGACGTGGTGCGACGCTTCCGCGCCGAACGCTTCCCGCTCGACTACATCGTGCAGGACTGGCAGTACTGGGGCGGCGAGAAGGACGGCCCGAATGGCCGCGAGTGGGACAGCAAATGGAGCGGCATGGTCTGGGACCGCGAGCGCTTCCCGGACCCTGCGGCCATGACGCGCGAACTGCACGGCCCGCTGAAGACCAGGCTGATGATCTCGATCTGGCCCGGAGTCGGCAACGACACCGCGCTGGCGCGCGAGCTCGACGCCAAGGGCCTGCGCTTCGAGCCGCTGCACTGGATCTCCAAGCGCGCGCGCATCTACGACGCCTTCAGCGCCGAGGGCCGCCGCATCTACTTCAAGCACGTCAAGCAGGGCCTGCTCGACGTCGGCGTCGATGCGCTGTGGATGGACGGCACCGAGGTCGAGGTGGGTGGCGCCGCCCATGACCCGCGCGAGGTGGAGGCCGACATCAAGCGGCTGGGCATGACCGCGATGGGCGACAGCACGCGCTACCTCAACGTCTACAGCCTGCTCACCACGCGCGGTGTCTACGAGGGCCAGCGCGCCGCCGGCCCGGGCGGCAAGCGCGTGCTGACCCTGACCCGCTCGGCCTGGGCCGGGCAGCAGCGGTATGCGGCGATGGCCTGGTCGGGCGACACCACGGCCTCGTGGGCCGCACTGCGTGCGCAGATCGCCGGTGGCCTGAACGTCGCGATGGCCGGGCAGCCGTACTGGACCCAGGACACCGGTGGCTTCTTCGTCAACTTCGGCGGCGGGCAGAACAACCCCGCCTACCGCGAGCTGTACGCGCGCTGGAACCAGTTCGGCATCTTCAACCCGGTCTACCGCATCCACGGCACCTCGATCGAGCGCGAGCCCTATCTCTTCAAGACGCTGGACCCGCCGATGTACGGTTCGCTGCTGCGCGCCGCGCAGCTGCGCTACCGGCTGCTGCCCTACATCTACAGCCTGGCCTGGCGCAGCACGCAGCAGGGCTACACGATGATGCGCGCGCTGGCGATGGACTTTCCCGACCAGGTGGCGCTGCGCAAGCTGGACGACACCTACATGTTCGGCCCGGCCTTCCTGGTGCAGCCGATCACGCGGGCGATGTTCCATCCCGAGCTGCCGCCGCCGGCCACCGTGCCGCCGACGCAGCTGCGCACGCCCGACGGCCAGCGCGGCCTGGTGCTCGAGTACTTCGAGGGCATGAACTTCGACAAGCCCGCCAGCCGCACCGTCGACACCGTCATCGAGCACCACTGGCCCGATCCGCCGCTGGGCAGCCTGCCACCCGGGCTGGCCAGCCTGAACCGCTTCTCCGCGCGCTGGACCGGCGAGCTCATCGCCGCGGAGACCGGCGAGCACGAGATCGGCGTCGAAGGCGACGACGGCTTCCGGCTGTGGCTGGACGGCCAGCTGGTCGTGGAGGACTGGGCCGTCGGCGGCGCGCGCTTCAAGGGCCATCGCATCACCGTGCGCGAAGGCCAGGTCCTGAAGCTGCGCATCGATTTCTTCCAGGACGGCGGCGGGCGCGTGCTGCGCCTGGCCTGGCGCACGCCCAGCCAGCAGCGCGCGCTGGCCGAGTCGCAGCCCCGCCTGGACCAGCGCCAGGCCACGCTGCTGCCCGCAGGCTGCGACTGGTTCGACTTCTGGACCGGCGAGCGCCATGCCGGCGGCCGCAGCACGGCGCGCGACTACGCGCTGGACGAGTTCCCGCTGTTCGTGCGCGCCGGGTCCATCGTGCCGCTGGGCCCGGTGGTGGAGCACACCGGCCAGCATCCCGACGCGCCGTGGGAGGTCCGCGTGTATCCCGGAGCGGACGCGGATTTCACGATCTATGAGGACGATGGCGAGACCTACCGCTACGAACGCGGTGAACGTGCCACCACCGCGTTGCGCTGGGACGACGCGCGCCGCACGCTGCACATCGGTGCGCGCCAGGGGCGTTACACCGGCATGGTGGAGCGGCGCGAACTGCGCGTGCGCCTGATGGCCGCGCCCGGCCAGGTCGAGCGGATCAGGACCGTGCAGGTCCAGGGCCGCGCGCAGGCGCTGCGCTTCGGCCACGATACGCAATGACTGAACCGCCTGGCGGCATCACGCCAGGCATGACGAAGCAAGGATGCCCATCCCGATGAAGAAGATCGTCCTGCCCCTCTTGCTGGCCCTGCTGGCCGCCACCGTCCAGGCCGAAGTGCGCCTGTCCAACGTCTTCGGCGAGCACATGGTGCTGCAGCGCGACCGCCCGCTGCGGCTGTGGGGGACGGCCACGCCGGGCCAGACGCTGGCCGTGGAACTCGGCAGCCGGCAGGCCAGCACGCGCGTCGGCGCGGATGGCCGCTGGCAGGTGCAGTTGGCGCCACTGCCGGCGGGGGGGCCGCACCGCCTGCTCGTCAAGGGCGACCAGACCGTGGAACTGCGCGACGTGCTGATCGGCGACGTCTGGCTGCTCGGCGGCCAGTCCAACATGGAATGGCCGCTGGCGCAGACCGACACCGGCGCGCTGGAAATCGCGACGCCGCAGAACCCGCAGCTGCGCCACCTGCGCGTGCCGCACCGCGCCAGCGTGCGGCCCGAGGCCGAGATCGCGCCCGCGCCCTGGGTCGTGGCCGAGCCGGGCAAGGTGGCCGAGTTCAGCGCCGTGGGCTACCACTTCGCACGCCAGCTGCAGGCGGTGCAGGGCGTGCCGATCGGCCTCATCAACACCGCCTGGGGCGGATCGATGCTGGAGACCTGGGTGCGCCGCGATGCCGCGCTGCGGGATCCCGACCTCGCGCCGACGGTGCGGGCCCTGCCGGCCGACAACGCGGTCTACGGCACCGTCGCCCGCCGGCGCGCCGAGGCTCGCGTCGCCGCCTGGCAGCCCGGCCTGCCGCTGAAGGATGTCGATGCGAGCGGCTGGTCGGCCGCCAGCGACATCGACGCCAACTGGCCGGCGCTGCCGGCACCGGATGCGTGGGAAACCCACGGCCTGGCCGGCCTCGACGGTGTGGTGTGGATGCGCAAGCGCATCGAGCTGAAACCCGCGCAGGCGGCCGGTGCGGCCGAACTGCACCTGGCCAAGGTCGACGATTGCGACGAGACCTGGGTCAACGGCCAGCGCGTCGGTGGCCAGTGCGGCTGGGAGCAGCCGCGCCGCTATGCGCTGCCTGCCGGCCTGCTGCGCGCGGGCACCAACTGGATCGCCGTGCGCGTGACCGACACCGGCGGTGGCGGGGGCTTCCACGGCGAGCCGGCCGCGATGCGCCTGGACACCGCAGCCGGCGCCGTCTCGCTGGCCGGCGCGTGGAAGGCCCGCGTCGAGCAAGTCACGGCAGCGGCCGGGCCGGTTGCCAATGACGCGCCGTCCGTCGGCCACAACGGGCTGGTCGCACCGCTGCAGGGCTTGTCCGTGCGCGGCGTGCTCTGGTACCAGGGCGAGGAGAACTCCGGCCGCGCCGCCGCCTATGCCGAAGGCTTCAAGCGCCTGATCCAGGACTGGCGCGTCCAGTTCGCCGACCCCAAGCTGCCCTTCTTCTTCGTGCAGCTGGCCGCCTGGCTGCCGCTGGCCGACAACAAGCCCGGTGCGGGCGGCTGGGCCGAGCTGCGCGCGAGCCAGGCCGCGGCGCTGGCCCTGCCCCACACCGGCATGGCCACGGCCATCGACGTCGGCGACGAGGTCGACATCCACCCGCGCAACAAGCGCACGCTGGGCCACCGCCTGGCCGCGCTGGCCATGCACGAGCTGGGCCTGCGCGCCGCGCCGGCTGGCGGTCCGCGCCTGCTGGGCCATGAAGTGAGCGGCAGCGCGCTGCGGCTGCGCTTCGGCGACACCGCGGGCGGCTTGCGCACGGCGCGCGCCGGCGAGCCGCTGCGCGGCTTCTTCCTGGCCGGCGCCGACCGGCGCTGGGTGCCGGCGCAAGCCCGCTTCGACGGTGACCGCATCGTGCTGCAGAGCCCCGCCGTGCCGGCCCCGGTGGCGGCCCGCTACGCCTGGGTCAACAACCCGAGCGAGGCCAACATCGTCGGCGGCGATGGCCTGCCGCTGCCGCCCCTGCGCACCGACGACTGGCCGCTGGAATCGGCCGGGCGGCGCTACGGGCCCTGAGACCCATGCCCTGGCTCGTGCCCGTCCGCCGGTCGGTCGTCCCCTGGTTCGCGTGGGCGGCGATGGCGGTGCACGCGCAGATGCCACCGGCCCGCGCCGCCACGGCGGCGCCAGCGGCCTCCGCCGCACCAACGCCATCGGCGGCTGCGGCATCCTCGCCGCCGGCGCCTGCGGCATCCGCATCACCGGCGCCTGCCGCCTCGGCGCCACCGGCGCCTGCCGCATCCCCACCAACGGTCAACAGCCAGCGCGTCGAAATCACCGGCGGCCGGGGTTCCGACACGGAGCAGCGGCGCCAGTCGACCGCGGCCAAGATCGTCATCGGCCGCGAAGAGATCGACAAGTTCGGCGACGCCACGGTCGGCGAGGTGCTGCGCCGGCTGCCCGGTGTCACGACGCCGGGCGCGCCCGGGCGCGGCGGCCCGCCGCGCCTGCGCGGGCTGGGCAGCGGCTACACGCAGCTGCTGATCGACGGCCAGCGGCTGCCACCCGGCTTCAGCCTCGACAGCCTGACGCCCGAGCAGGTCGAGCGCATCGAGATCCTGCGCGCGCCGACCGCCGAGACCGGCGCGCAGGCGATCGCCGGGACGATCAACATCGTCACCCGTGAAGGCTTCCGCAAGCGGCTGAACGACTGGCGCCTCGGGACCGGTGTCTCGAACGGCGCGCCTTCGCTGGGCAGCTTCTGGTCGCACAACGACAACGCGGGGCCGCTGACCTACACGCTGTCGGCCGGCCTGTTCGCCAACCGGCGCCAGGGCGAGAGCTACAGCGAGACGCAGGTGACGAACATCGCCACCGGGGAGCTGCTCGAGGACCGCGGCTCGCGCAGCAGCGATGCGGGGGAGAACATGGGCCTGAACCTCGGCGCGCGGCTGCAGTGGCGGCTGGGCGCGGATGGCGACTCGCTGATCGTCTCGCCGGGCCTGTTCGCGAACCAGGGCGAGAACAGCTACCGCTTCGACGTCGACCGGCGCCGCAAGCGCGCCGGCCCGGAACACGCCGACTCGGGCCACGGCAACGGTGACTACCGCTTCTTCGGCCCACGCGTGCAATTGCAGTACCGCCAGCGCCTGGCCGGCTGGCGCGTCGAGGGCGGCGGCACCGTGCGGGCGTCGCTATCGCGCAATGGCAACGTCCGCCAGGAGTTCAGGGCGGACGGGAGCGGGCTGCGGTCGCAGCAGGACCGCGGCAGCTCGCGGGAGAAGGGCCTGCAGTTCAATGCGAAGGGCAGCCGCACGCTGGGCGGCGACGACTCGGAACACAGCCTGGTGCTGGGCATGGAAGCCGAGAGCGCGCAGCGCGACGACACCCGCCACACGCTGATCGGCGGCGTGCCCGACCCGGCACTGGCGGACGCGGGCGACGACTTCACGGCACGCACGTGGCGCCTGGCGGCCTATGCGCAAGACGAGTGGGCGCTCGACAAGCACTGGTCCTTCCATGCCGGCCTGCGTTGGGAAGGCATCACGACACACGGCGACGACGGCCGGGGCCAGCGCCCTGAAACGCGCCACAGCGTCATGACGCCGCTGCTCCACCTGCTGTGGAAGCCCAACCCCGATGTGCGCGACCAGGTGCGCCTGAGCCTGACGCGAAGTTGGCGTGCGCCGGGCACCGGCTCGCTGATCGGTCGGCCCAGCATCAACCGGCTCTACGACCCGGCGACCGGCAGCAACGCCGAGAACAGCCCCGACAGCGCCGGCAACCCGACCCTCGCGCCCGAGCTGGCGACCGGGATCGACCTGGCTTTCGAACGCTACCTGCAAGGGGGCGGCCTGCTCAGCGCCAACCTCTTCCAGCGCCGCATCACCGACCTGATGCGCAGCACCGTCGAGCTCGAGACCGTCGGCTGGAGCCCGTTCCCGCGCTACGTGCGCCGCACGCGCAACATCGGCAGCGCCACCGCGCAAGGCCTCGAGCTGGAGAGCAAGTTCAGGCTCGACCAGCTGATCGCCGGTTCACCGCCGGTCGAGGTGCGTGCCAACCTGGCGCTGTTGCGCAGCCGCGTGGACAGCGTGCCCGGCCCCGACAACCGCCTGGACCAGCAGAGCAGGGCCACCGGCAACGTCGGTGCCGACTACCGCCTGCGCGGCACGCCGCTGACGCTGGGTGGGAACTACAACTGGGTGCCGGCGACCGTGACCCGATGGGCTGCCGACGAGACCACGTGGACGAGCGCCAAACGCCAGTGGGACATGTTCGCGCTGTGGACCTTCAACCCCGCCGTGGGGCTGCGCCTGATGGCCAACAACCTGCTGCCACGCGACTACGCCACCGAGAGCTTCAGCGACTTCGACCCCGACGGCGCGGGCGCGCTGGCTGCCGAGCGCACACGCCACCAGAGCGGCGGCCCGAGCCACGTCAACCTGCAGCTGCGGCTGGAGCTGAAGCTTTGAGCCACCGGCGGCGATCCGCGCCGCCGCTGTCCATCACCGCCTGGCACGCCACCTTGCGCCGAACCCTTCCCATGACAAGACTGCTCGGCCTGCTGGCCACCCTGTGCATCAGCCTGCTGGCCGGCGCCGCCCTGGCCGGCCCGCGCAGCAGCGAGGTGATCAACCGCGACTGGGCCTTCACGCTCGGCAACCCGGCGGGCGCGCAGGCGCCTGACCACGACACCAGCGGCTGGAAGCGCGCGGACCTGCCGCACTCGTTCAGCGAGCCGTACTTCCTGGGCACCGGCTTCCACGTCGGCCACGGCTGGTACCGCAAGACCCTGCAGGTGCCCGCCGGCGCCATGGGCAAGCGCATCACGCTGGAGTTCGACGGCGTGTTCCAGGACGCGGTGGTCTACGTCAACGGCCGCAAGGCGGGCCGCCACGTCGGTGGCTACACCGGCTTCAGCATCGACATCACGCCGCACGCGAAGGCGGGCCCCAACCTGGTCGCGGTGCACGTCAATAACCTGTGGAATGCGCGTGTGGCGCCGCGCGCCGGCGAGCATGTGTTCTCCGGCGGCATCTACCGCAACGTCCGTCTGGTGGTCACCGATCCCGTGCACGTGGCCTGGTACGGCACCTTCGTCACCACGCCCCAGGTGTCGGAAGAGCGCGCCACCGTGCGCGTGCAGACGGAGGTGCGCAATCAGCGCCGCAGCGGCGCGCAGGTGGTCCTGGTCTCGGACGTGCTCGACGCCGCCGGTCGGCGGGTGGCGACGCTGCGTGGCGAGCGCCTGGTGCCCGCGGGCGGCACGATGAACTATGAACAGACGCTGCCGGCCATGGCCAGGCCGCAGCTGTGGTCACCCGACCGGCCGTACCTCTACACGCTGGTGAGCAGGCTGTACGTCGGCGGCAGGAACGTCGACCGCTTCGAGACCCCGTTCGGCATCCGCACGATCCAGTTCACGGCCGACAAGGGCTTCTTCCTCAACGGCAAGCACCTGTACATGGTCGGCGCCAACGTGCACCAGGACCAGGCCGGCTGGGGCGACGGAGTGACGGATGGGGCCGCCCGACGCGACGTGCAGATGGTCAAGGACGCCGGCTTCAACTTCATCCGCGGTTCGCACTACCCGCATTCGCCGGCCTTCTCGAAGGCCACCGATGAGCTGGGCCTGCTGTTCTGGTCCGAGGCGCCGTTCTGGGGCATCGGCGGCTTCGGCGCCGACGGCACCTGGCTGTCCAGCGCCTACCCGCCCGATCCGGCCGACCGGCCCGAATTCGAAGCCAGCGTGCTGCAGCAGGCGCAGGAGATGATCCGCATCCACCGCAACCACCCGTCCATCGTCGTCTGGAGCGCCAGCAACGAGCCGTTCTTCACGGTCGGTGAAGCGATGGCGCCGATGCGCGACTTCCTGAAGCGCCAGGTGGCCTTCATGCGCCAGCTCGATCCGACGCGGCCGGTGGCCATCGGCGGCGCACAGCGCGGCGAGATCGACAAGCTGGGCGACGTGGCCGGCTACAACGGCGACGGCGCCACGCTGTTCCTGAACCCCGGCATTCCCTCGGTGGTGTCGGAGTACGGCTCCACCATGGTCAACCGCCCGGGCGACTACGAGCCCGGCTTCGGACTGATGCCCGACACGCCCGACCAGAAGGCGAACCCGCGGCCGTACGCTTGGCGCTACCCCTGGCGCTCGGGCGAGGCGCTGTGGTGCGCCTTCGACCACGGCTCCATCGCTTCGGTCGAGTTCGGCTCCATGGGTTTCATCGATTATTTCCGGCTGCCCAAGCGCCAGTACCACTGGTACAGGGAGCACTACCGCGGCGTGAAGCCGTCCGCCTGGCCGGTGGCCGGCACCCCGGCCCGGCTGCACCTGGCCGCCAGCCAGGCGACGATCCGCGGCACGCAGGGGCTGGACGATGCGCACCTGGTCGTCACCGTGCAGGACGAAGCGGGCAGGGCGCTGAGCAACTCGCCCGATGTCACGCTGAGCATCCTGAGCGGTCCCGGCAAGTTCCCCACCGGCCGCCGCATCAGCTTCGGCAACCGGTCCATGGTGGCGATCCGCGACGGGCAGGCCGCGATCAGCTTCCGCTCGTACGAGGCGGGCGAGTCGGTCATCGAGGCCACGTCGCCGGGCCTCGCGCCGGCGCGCGTCACCGTCACCACCACCGGCCCGCATCGCTTCGAGCCGGGCGTGACGCCGCTGGCGCCGGACCAGCCGGTCGTCAGCTTCCCGCCGATCCACCGCAACGCGCTGGCCGACGATCCCATCAACGTCACCACCAGCCGCCCCACCGCCACCAGCGGCGCGCTGCCGGGCCATGCCGCGCCGCTGGCCAACGACGGCCAGGAAGGCACCTGGTGGCGCGCCAGCGCCACCGATGGTCCTGCCTACTGGATGGTGCACCTGGAGAACGTGTACGCCCTGCATTGGCTGTCGGTGCTGATGCCCGACGACCAGGGACCTGGCTTCGTCGTCGAGATCAGCGCCAACGCCACGGACTGGCAACAGGTGGCCGAAGCCCGGGGTGGGCGCAAGAACCACGAGATTGCGCTGTTCGAGGGCGGCCTGACCGCGGCCTTCCTGCGCATCCGCTTCCCCGCCGTCACGCCCGAGCGCCCGGCCATGCTGAGCGAGGTGAAGGTCTTCGCCCGGCCCAAGCCCTGAGGGCGGTGCCGGCGGGCTGGTGTCCGCAGCGCCATGGCGCACCTGCGCTCCTGCCCGCCTGCATCCCGGCATTCCGCCGCACGCGGCCCGCGACGCCTTGTTCAGTGTTAACCCCGTTAATTATTACGACGATCGAACTATCATTGAAGATGCGCTACACCACATCGCCACTGAGAGGACCACTTCGCATGCGCCCCCTTGTCCGCCGCGCCGTGCAGGCCATCGCCCTGCTGGGTGCCCTGGCTGCTGCCGCAACCGCCCACGCCCACGAAACCCTGAAGCTCGAGGCGCCCAAGCCGTTGCTGGCTCCCACGCCGCCGATGGGCTGGAACTCGTGGAACAAGTTCGGCTGCAACATCAACGAAGCGCTGGTGCGCAAGCAGGCCGACGCGATGGTCGCCTCCGGCATGAAGGACGCCGGCTACCGCTACATCGTCATCGACGACTGCTGGCAGAAAAGCCGCGACGCCGACGGCAACATCGTCGCCGATCCCGAGCGCTTCCCCAGCGGCATCAAGGCGCTGGCCGACTACGTGCATTCGAAGGGCCTGAAGTTCGGCCTTTATTCAGACGCCGGCGCGCTCACCTGCGGCGGCCGCCCGGGCAGCGCCGGCCACGAGTTCCAGGACGCGCGCCAGTACGCCAAGTGGGGCGTCGACTACCTGAAGTACGACTGGTGCCACACCGGCCCGCGCAATGCCGAGGCCGCCTACACGATCATGGCGAAGGCGCTGCGTGAATCGGGCCGCGACATCGTGCTGTCGATCTGCGAATGGGGCGTCAACCAGCCCGAGCGCTGGGCGCCGGCGGTCGGCCACCTCTGGCGCACCACCGGGGACATCTTCGACGCCTGGGAAGGCAAGAAGGACTGGTCGATCGGCATGACGAACATCCTGGACCTGCAGGCCGAGCGCTGGCGCCACTCCAGCCCCAATGCCTGGAACGACCCCGACATGCTCGAAGTGGGCAACGGCGGCATGACGACCACCGAGTACGAGTCGCACTTCTCGCTGTGGGCGATGCTGGCCGCGCCGCTGATCGCCGGCAACGACCTCTCGACCATGGACGCGGACACCCGCCGCATCCTCACCAATGCCGACGTGATCGCCGTCGACCAGGACCCGCTGGGCCAGCAGGCGCGCCGCATCTGGAAGCAGGGTGATCTCGAGACCTGGGCCCGCCCGCTGCAGGGCGGCGAACACGCGGTGGTGCTGTTCAATCGCGGCAAGGCGCCGGCAGAGATGAAGGTGGGCTGGGACCAGCTCAACCTGCCCCCCGGCCTGAAGGCCGACGTGAAGGACCTGTGGAGCAAGAAGGTCTCGAAGAACGTGCGCGGCAGCGTCGGCGGCACGGTGGCGCCGCACGGCGTGATCATGCTGCGGATCACACCGGTGCTCTGACGCCGCCGCTGGCCCTCTGATGCCGAAGATGAGCGGCCAGGGGGCCATGGGCCGCCACGCTGCGGCGCCGGCGGGTGCCGCAGCGGCGCAGGGCCCAGGCCGCTGCGGCTTGAACGCGCCCGAAGGCGGGGATTCAGCGGAACAGCGCCTGGGCGAAGTGGTGCAGGTTGTCGGCCCAGCTCTCGCGCACGTGGCCATGCTCGTCCACGTTCCACACGTGCGGGATGCCGCGCTGCTGCAGCTCGCGGCGCAGCGCCTGCGGCACGCGGATCAAGCCGTCCTGGCGCCCGCAGGAGAGGTAGAGCAGGGCCAGTTGGCGCCGCGCCGCCCCGGCATCGGGCAGCAGCTGCGCCGCCGGCCGCGTATTGGGCGCCGGCGAGAAGCCGCCGATCCAGGCAAAGCGGTCGAGGTGCGCGAGGCCGATGTTCAGCGCCTGGCCGCCGCCCATCGACAGTCCCGCGATCGCACGCCGGCGGCGATCGCCGTCAACGGCATAGGCCGACTCGATGGCCGGGATCAGCGCTTGCAGCAGCTCGGGCCCGAAGCGCTCGAAGGCGGCCACGTGCTCGGGCCTGAACATCCGGTCGGCGGGCGGCACGCGGTCATCCGCCTGCGCGCGGCCATTAGGCATCACGACGATCATCGGCACGGCCCGGCCGGCGGCGATCAGGTTGTCCAGGATGTGGTGGGCCCGCACATAGCCGCGCCACTCGTCGTGGTTGCCGCCGATGCCGTGCAGCAGGTACAGCACCGGGTACTTCCGGCCGGTTGAATAGCCCGGCGGCAGGTAGACGCTGGCCGCGCGGCGCGTGCCGGTGATGGGCGAATCGTGCTCGAACCGCTCGACCCGCCCGGCGGGCACGCCAGGCTGCGGCGCGTCGAAACCGGGCGGAGCCGCCTCGAAGGCGCGGGTGTCGTCGGCGGCCAGCACGGGCGGCCCGCCGAAGCCGCGTGCGGGCTCGGGCGCCGAGGCGGCGCCGCTGCGCGCGCGCGCAGCAGCGGCGGCCGCGCACAGCAGCCCGGCCGTGCCGGCGATCAGCGCACGCCGGAGGCGTCGGCTCGGCGGCACCGGCGGGGACGCGTACATCAGCTGCTGGGGGTGTCAGCGTCCGCGCTGCCGGCGGGTGAGCCCGAGCATCGCCAGCCCGGTCAGCAGCATCGCGATGCTGCCTGGTTCCGGCACCGCGTTCACTGCATCGCTCTCGGCCGACGCGCTCAGGCCGATGCGCAGGCGGGCCCAGCCGGTCGCGCCGGGGTTGGTCCAGCTGGCCGACAGCGTCATCGGCCCGCCGTAGGGGCCGCTCGCCGCATCGACGAAGGCCTCCGCATAGTTGACCGCTTCGCAGACGTCGGTGCTGAAGTCGGTGCTGCACAGCTCGATGGTGGCGTTGGCCTGCGCCGTGTCGCCATCGGCGAAGAGCTCGGTCAGCGTGGTGGACAGCGTGATCGTTGCGTTGCCGCCGACCATGATGTAGCCGTCGAAGACCTGCGCAAAGGCCCAGCCCGAGTGGCCGGCGTCGGCCGACACCTGGGCGCTGGCCGCCACGCCGTCGAGCATGTTGCCGCCGGTGGCCGCGCCGATGCCCGCCTTCGCGAACGAGCTGGTGTCGACGACGGTGGCATCGTAGGCGGCGCCGTGCCAGCCGTTGGCACCGTCGGCCATCGACGGGTTCTCCAGCGCCGCTGCCGCCGCGGCCGTGGGCTGCAGCCAACCCTGGTTGTGCGGCAGCCAGTACCAGCCTTCGCCGCCGTTCACCGACAGCGACAGGTCGGAGACGCCCACCCGGGCGATGCCGGCGGTGGCCAGTTGGGAAGCGGCCAGCAGGGTGGCACCCAGGACGAATCGAAAGCGTTGGCGCATGCAGGTCTCCGTGTGTGCATATTGATTAGTGCGAAGCACGAATTTAATAGCGCACACGCCCCCACTCACACTGCGGCTTTCCCTAGGATCGGCAGCTCCGAGGTTCTCAGTGCCTGTGCCTGTGCCTGTGCCTGTGCCTGTGCCTGTCGCCGTGCGGTGCGCCGGGTGCGGTGGCCGGCATTGCATGGAAGGCGCCATGCGCGCGAAGCGGCCGGGGCCCTGATTCGCGGATCCGCCGGCCGATCTGCATCGCCGGCTTGCAAAACGGATCCGCGCTCAGGCGCGGACCGGGACCACCACGGGAAAGGCGTAGTCGCGGCCCCGCAGCGCGCGTGCAAAGAGGTAGTCGATGCGGTCCTGCGCGCTCAGGCCGTCGATCTCCACCTGGCCGCCGGGGCTGCACGGAAAGGCCAGCAAGCGCAGCCCGGCGGTGCGCGGCACGAACTGCAGCTGCGCGATCGGGGCCGCTGTCGGCCAGGGGGCGCCGCGCAAGGCGCCTGGAGTGGGTGTCGGCGGCATCGTGGACTCGGTACGGCTGGACATGCAGGAAAAATAGGCGCAGGGCGGCGATGTGTTGTGCCGATGTGGGGCGGCGCAGAGCACAAGCTGCGCTTTCGCGCGGCGTTGGCGACATGGCGTGCCGCTTGGCGCGCTGGTTGGCGCGCTGGTTGGCGTGCCGTGGCCTGCGCCCTGCGCGTCATTGGGCATCTTATTAGTTCGAGGAGCGAAGTTAATCGCCGTGCCGCATCCGGTCCACGCTGGCTTTCCCTAGCCGTCCGGCGTCCGCGGCGAGCTCCCTGGCTTGTATAGTTCGGATATCGAATTAATGGAGCCGCAGGCAGTGCATGGCCGTATTCACGGCGGTGCGTGGCCGCGCGAGGCGCATATGGTGGATGGCAAGGCCAGTGGCCGCATCGGCGTGCAGCGCCGCGGCATCGGCGTCGACGCCGGCGGGCGCGAGGTCAGCGAGTACCTGCTCGACGCCGGCACCGGCGTCCGGCTGGCCGTGCTGGACCTGGGCGGCATCGTCACGGCGCTCGACTGCCCCGACCGGCACGGCCGCATCGGCAACGTCGTGATGGGGCCGGCGCAGCCCAGCGAGTACCTGGGCAGCGCGCGCAACTTCAACAGCCTGGTGGGGCGCTACGCCGGCCGCATCGCGGGTGGGCGCTTCATGCTGGATGGCCGCCCGGTGCAGCTGGCAGTGAACGAGGGACCGAACACGCTGCACGGCGGCCCGCAGGGCTTCGGCGCGCGCTTGTGGACCGTCACGCCGGTGCACGATGCGCCGGAGGGCAGCGCCGCGATCGAACTCGAGCTCGTCAGCGAGCACGGCGACCAGGGCTTTCCGGGCCGGCTGCAAGTGCGGGTGCGCTACACGCTGACGCGCGCCGCCGAGTGGCGCATCGACTACCGCGCCAGCACCGACCGGCCCACCGTGGTCAACCTGACCCACCATGCGTACTGGAACCTCTCCGGCGGCGGCAGCATCGAGCAGCACCGGCTGACGCTGCCGGCCAGCCGCTATGCCGCATTGGGCGCGGCCATGCTGCCGCAAGGATTCGAGGACGTGGCCGGCACGCCGCTGGACTTTCGCGCCGGCCGGCGCATCGGCGACGGCCTGCGGGCGCCGCATCCGCAGATCCGCGCCGGCCGCGGCTACGACCACTTCTTCGCGCTGGATCGCATGGCGCCTGGCCTGGTGCGCGCCGCGCGGCTGGAAGACCCCGCCAGCGGCCGCGTGCTGGAGATCGAGACGACCGAGCCGGGCCTGCAGTTCTACTCCGGCAATTTCCTCGACGGCACGCTGGAAGGCCGCCACGGCGCGATGCTGCGCCAGGGTGACGGCCTGTGCCTGGAGACGCAGCACGTCGGCGATGCGCCCAACCGGGCCGATGGCCCGGGCACCGTGCTGCTGCCCGGCCAGGTGTTCAGCAGCACCACCGTGCACCGGCTGAGCGTGTCGCTCTAGCTCATGATCGGCGCGTCCATCCGGCGCGGTGGATCGTCCCCATCGCGACCGGCCTGTGCCGCGGCCGACGGGCCGGGCCGCAGGCCGCCGCACCGGTCAGCCGGCGAAGGCGTGCGCCGCCAGGCCGGTGGCGTCGGTATCGACCGCGAACAGCGCCCCGGCCAGCGGCTGGGCCGCCAGCTGCGCCGCATCGAGCCCGGAGCGGGCGCTGGTGATGAACAGCGTGCGCAGGCCCGGCCCGCCGAAGGCGAGGTTCGTGACGTGGCTGGTGGGCAGCGGCACGCGCAGCAGCTCGGCCGCCGTGTCCGGGTCGCGGCAGGTGACGCAGGCGCCGCCCCAGTGGGCGATCCAGAGCCGGCCTGCGGCGTCGGTCGTCATGCCGTCGGGGTAGCCATCCGCGGTGTCGAAGCGCAGCCAGGTGCGCGGCTCGCCGAGCCGGCCCGTGGCGGGGTCGAAGGGGAAGGCGCGCACCTCGCGTTCGACCGTGTCGTTGACGTAGATCGTGCGGCCGTCCAGCGACCATGCCGGCCCGTTTGTCACCGCCCAGCCCAGGTCTGCCGCCCGAAAGGCGCGGCCATCGGCGCCGTAGCAGTACAGCGCGCCGGTGGGTGCGCGGCAGTCGAAGTCCATGCTGCCGAGCCAGAAGCGGCCGGCGGCGTCGCACTTGCCGTCGTTGAAGCGGTTGGCGCTGCGTTCGGGCTCGGGCTGCTGCAGCGGCTGGAGCCTTCCGCTGCCGGGGTCGAACAGCGCCAGCCCGCGGCGCAGCGCCAGCGCCAGGCCGGGACGGCCGCGGCGTTCGGCCACCGCCGAGACCGTGTCGTCGAAGCGCCATGATTGCCGCTGGCCGCCCGATGCATCGCAGCGGTGCAGCATGCCGCTCAGGATGTCGACCCAGTACAGCGCCTGCTCGCGCGCCGACCAGCAGGTGCCTTCGCCGAGCGTGGCGGCGGCCTCCCACAGGCAGCGCGCGGGTGACAGCAGGCGCGGGGCGCTGGCCATCGGCCGGTCCTTCAATGCGAATCGCGCGGCACCGGCGCGCCGCTGCCGCCGACCAGGAAGTCCAGGTCAGCGCCCTGGTGCGCCTGCTGCACATGGTCCACGTACAGCTTGTACCAGCCGCGTTCGGGCTTGGGCGGCGGCGTCCAGCCGGCGCGGCGGCGTGCCAGCTCCTCGTCGCTCACGTCCAGGTGCAGGCGGCGGGCCGGCACGTCCAGCTCGATCATGTCGCCGTTGCGCACCAGCGCAAGCGGGCCGCCGGCCGCTGCCTCGGGCGAGGTGTGCAGCACCACGGTGCCGTAGGCGGTGCCGCTCATGCGCGCGTCGCTGACGCGGACCATGTCGGTGATGCCCTTTCGCAGCACCTTCGGCGGCAGCGGCATGTTGCCCACCTCCGCCATGCCGGGGTAGCCGCGCGGTCCGCAGCCCTTCAAGACCATCACGCAGTTCTCGTCGATGTCCAGCGACTCGTCGTCGATGCGCGCGTGGAATTCCTCGATGCTCTCGAACACCACCGCGCGGCCGCGGTGCCTGAGCAGGTGCGGCGACGCGGCCGAGGGCTTGATCACCGCGCCATCGGGTGCCAGGTTGCCGCGCAGCACCGCGATGCCCGCGGCCGGCTTGAACGGCTCGGCGAGCGGCCGGATCACCTCGCGGTTCCAGCACGGCGCCTGCTCGATGTTCTCGCCCAGCGTCTTGCCGTTGACGGTCAGCGCATCGGGCTGCAGCAGGTGGCGGATCTCGCGCATCACCGCCGGCAGGCCGCCGGCGTAGAAGAAGTCCTCCATCAGGAAGCGTCCGGAAGGCTGCAGGTCGACCAGGCAAGGCACCTCGGCGCCGAAGCGGTCCCAGTCGTCCAGCTCCAGCTTGACGCCGATGCGGCCCGCCACCGCCAGCAGGTGGATCACCGCATTGGTCGAGCCGCCGATGGCCGCGTTGGTGCGGATCGCGTTCTCGAAGGCCGCGCGCGTCAGCACCTTGGACATGCGCAGGTCCTCCTTCACCATCTCGACGATGCGGCGGCCGGTGAGCTGCGCCAGGCGGTTGCGGCGCGTGTCGGCGGCGGGAATGGCGGCGTTCTCCGGCAGCGACATGCCCAGCGCCTCGACCATCGACGCCATGGTCGAGGCCGTGCCCATCGTCATGCAGCTGCCCTTGGAGCGGTGCATGCAGCTCTCGGCCTCGGTGAACTCGGCCATCGTCATCTCGCCGGCGCGCACCATCTCGCTCATCTGCCACACGCCGGTGCCCGAGCCGATGTCCTTGCCGCGGAACTTGCCGTTGAGCATCGGCCCGCCGGAGAGGCCGATGGTGGGCAGGTCGCAGCTGGCCGCGCCCATCAGCAGCGCGGGCGTGGTCTTGTCGCAGCCCATCAGCAGCACCACGCCGTCGATCGGGTTGCCGCGGATCGACTCCTCCACGTCCATGCTGGCGAGGTTGCGGAACAGCATCGCCGTGGGGCGCAGCTGGGTCTCGCCCAGGCTCATCACCGGAAACTCCAGCGGGAAGCCGCCGGCCTCGTACACGCCGCGCTTGACGAATTCCGCCAGCTCGCGGAAGTGGCCATTGCAGGGCGTCAGCTCGCTCCAGGTGTTGCAGATGCCGATGACCGGCCGCCCATCCAGCAGGTCGTGCGGGTAGCCCTGGTTCTTGATCCAGCTTCGGTGCACGAAGCCGTCGCGGTCCTGCCTGCCGAACCACGCCTGGCTGCGGCGCACGGGCTTCTTCGGATCCATATCGCTCCTTGACTTGACGGCCGGCAGCTTATCGCCGCACACTGATATCCGAAAAATAATGAAATGAAGATGATCGATATCAATATTTGTATGTCAGCTCTGGAGACGCCATGAACCAGCCCGCCTTGCCTGCCTCGTACCCGAGCCTGAAGGGCCGCCGCGTCTTCATCACCGGCGGTGGTTCAGGCATCGGTGAAGCCATCGTCGAGGCCTTCGCCCGGCAGGGCGCGCTGGTGGCCTTCGTCGACGTGGCCGAGGGGCCGAGCGCGGCGCTGGCCGAGCGGCTGGCGGCCCAGGGCCTGCCGCGGCCCTGGTGGCGTGCATGCGACGTGCGCGACGTGCCGGCCCTGCAGCGCAGCATCGCCGATGGCGCGGCGGCGCTGGCAGGCGACTTCGATGCGCTGGTGAACAACGTGGCCAGCGACGACCGCCACGCGCTGGAGGAAGTGACGCCGGCGTACTGGGACGAGCGCATGGCCGTCAACGGCCGGCCGGCGTTCTTCGCGATCCAGGCGGTGGTGCCGGGCATGAAGCGGCTGGGCGGCGGCTCGGTGGTGAACCTGGGCTCCATCGGCTGGCAGATCAAGGAGGGCGCCTATCCGTGCTACGCGGTGGCCAAGTCCTCGGTCAACGGGCTCACCCGCGGGCTGGCCCGGCCGCTGGGCGCGCACGGCATCCGCATCAACACCGTCACGCCCGGCTGGGTGATGACCGAGCGCCAGGTGCGGCTGTGGCTCACGCCCGAGGGCGAGCAGGAGATCCGCCGCAACCAGTGCCTGCCGCAGAAGCTGCAGCCGCACGACATCGCGGCGATGGTGCTGTTCCTGGCCTCGGACGACGGCCGCATGTGCACGGCGCAGGAGTTCAAGGTCGACGCCGGCTGGGCCTGACGGCGGCCGCGCCCGCGCCGGCCCAGGCAAGCCGCCCGCGGCGGACAGGCCCGGCTGAGTGCTCCCGCGCCGGCTACGGCTGCGGGTCGAGCGCCACGTCGTAGACCGCCATCGCGGCCTGCCGCAGCGCGGCCAGCATGGCCTTGCCGCCCGGCGACAGCAGCCTGTCGTTGCGCGTGATGAGGCCGAAGCTGTCCATCTTGCAGGGCAGGTGGATGGGCAGCGCGGCCACCATGCCGTGCTCGGCGTAATAACGTGCCACATCCGCGGCCAGCACGGCCACCATGTCGCTGCGCTGCAGCATGCGCGTGATGAAGAGCAGCGCCGTGGTCTCGATCAGGTTCACCGGCGGCTCCAGCCCTTCTTCCTGGAACATCAGCTCGAAGCGGTGGCGCAGCACGCTGCCCACCGGCGGCACGATCCAGCCCGCGCCCACCAGGTCGCGCAGGCCCAGCTTGGCCACCGACAGCAGCGGGTGCCCGGGCCGCGCAAGCGCCGCCACCGGCTCTTCCACCAGCGACTGGTAGCGCAGCGCGCTCTTGTCGTGCGTCTCAAACAGGCGGCCGACGACCATGTCCAGCTTGCCTTGCTGCAGGCGCTCCATCAGCACGTCGCTGGTCTCGATCTGCAGCGCCACGCGCAGGTTGGGATGCGCCTGCTTCACGAGCGCGATGGCCGCGGGCATCAGCGTCATGCCGGGCGCGGTGATGGCGCCCACGCTGACCTGGCCGAAGCGGCCGGCCTTCAGCGCCTCGATCTCGTCATGCGCCTGCGAGAGGCTGGCCAGCGCCATGCGCGCGTGGCGGATCATGGTTTCGCCGTACCAGGTGGGCCGCATGCCGCGCGGCAAGCGCTCGAACAGCGGCGCGCCCAGCGCCTCCTCCAGGTCCTTCAGCAGCTTGGACGCCGCCGGCTGCGTCATGTTCAGCACCTGGGCCGCGCGGTGGATGTTGCCTTCCTCCTCCATCGCCACCAGCAGCAGCAGCTGCCGCGTCTTCAGCCGGGCGCGGATGAACCAGTGGGTGTACGGGGCGGGCATGGGGAGCTTGAGTTGACCGATGCCAAATCGTATATGACTACAGGCGCAAACTCTATTGGCTAGTTATCAGTCGCCTTCGTACCATCAGCACGCAACGAACCGTCGGTGCTCGCACACCGCTGCGCAGGAGACACGATGCGACTGATCCAGTACCTCGACGCCCAGGGGCGCGAGCAGGTGGGCGTGACGGCCGGCCGGGCCGAGCCGGTGCGCGCGCTGTCCGGCGCCCGCAGCACGCGCGAGCTGGCGCTGGCGGCGCTGGCGGCGGGGCGCACGCTGCAGGCGCAGGTGGACAGCCTGCCCAGTGCGCCCAGCATTGAAAGCTACGGCGACCTGCTGGACCAGGGCCGCGTGCTGCCGCCGCTGACCCATGCCGATCCGTCGCGCTGCCTCGTCAGCGGCACCGGCCTCACGCACCTGGGCAGCGCGGCCACGCGCGACGCCATGCACCACAAGCTCAGCGGCGACGAGGCCGCGCTGTCCGATTCGATGCGCATGTTCAAGTGGGGCGTCGAAGGTGGCCGGCCGGCCGACGGCGCCGCCGGCGTGCAGCCCGAGTGGTTCTACAAGGGTGACGGCGACATCGTGGCCGCGCCGGGCGCGCCGCTGCTGTCGCCAGCCTTCGCGCTGGACGGCGGCGAGGAGCCCGAACTGGTCGGGCTGTACGTCATCGGCCCGGACGGGCGCCCCGCGCGCCTGGGCTTCGCGATCGGCAACGAGTTCTCCGACCACGTGACCGAGCGCCAGAACTACCTCTACCTCGCCCATTCCAAGCTGCGGCCCTGCGCCGTCGGGCCGGAGCTGCGCCTGGGCGCGCTGCCGGCCGACCTGCGCGGCAGCAGCCGCATCCGCCGCGGCGCCGAGGTCCTGTGGGAGAAGCCCTTCGTCACCGGCGAGGCCAACATGTGCCACTCGCTCGCGAACCTGGAGTTCCATCACTTCAAGTACGCGGCCCACTGCCGGCCGGGTGACGTGCACCTGCACTTCTTCGGCACCGCGACGCTCAGCTTCGCCGACGGCGTGCAGGCGCAGCCCGGCGACAGGTTCGAGATCGAACTGCCCGGCTTCGGCGAGCCGCTGGTCAATCCGCTGGCGCTGCAGCCTGCCGGCTTCGCGCCCGGCGGCGTGCATCCGCTCTAGGAGGCCGCGGAAGACATGGCCGCGCTCAAGCACTTCATCAACGGCCGTTGGGAAACCGGCGTCACGCTGGGCCGCAGCGAGAACCCGTCGGACCTGTCGGAGACGGTGGCGGAGTTCGCGCGCGCCGATGCGGCGCAGACCGAAGCCGCGATCCGCGCCGCCGCCGACGCGCGCGACGACTGGGCCCACAGCACGCCGCAGCGCCGCTTCGAGGTGCTGGACGCGATCGGCAGCGAGATCCTGGCGCGCAAGGAGGAACTGGGCCGCCTGCTGTCGCGCGAGGAGGGCAAGACGCTGCCCGAGGGTGTCGCCGAGGCAGGGCGCGCCGGCCAGATCTTCAAGTTCTTCGCCGCCGAGGCGCTGCGCATCCCGGGCGAGAAGCTGGCCTCGGTGCGCCCGGGCGTCGAGGTGGACGTCACGCGCGAGCCGGTGGGCGTGATCGGCCTGATCGCGCCGTGGAACTTCCCGCTCGCCATTCCCGCGTGGAAGATCGCGCCGGCGCTGGCCTACGGCAACACGGTGGTTTTCAAGCCCGCCGAGCTGGTGCCCGCCTGCGGCGCGGCGCTGGCCGAGATCATCAGCCGCGCCGGCCTGCCCGCGGGCGCGTTCAACCTGGTGATGGGCAGCGGGCGGCTGGTGGGGCAGACCATCGTCGACAGCCCGCTCGTCGATGCGATCAGCTTCACCGGCTCGGTGTCGGTGGGGCAGGGGCTGCTGAAGTCGGCCGCCGCACGCCAGGCCAAGCTGCAGCTGGAAATGGGCGGCAAGAACCCGCTGGTGGTGCTGGACGATGCCGAGCTGGAACGTGCGGTGGACTGCGCGGTGCAGGGCAGCTTCTTCTCCACCGGCCAGCGCTGCACGGCCTCCAGCCGCATCATCGTCACGCCCGGCATCTTCGACCGCTTCACCAGCGCGCTGCGCGAGCGCACGCGTTCGCTGGTGGTGGACCATGCCCTCAAGCGCGGCACCGACGTCGGACCGGTCGTGAGCCAGGCCCAGCTGGAGCAGAACCTGTCGTACCTGGAGATCGGCCGGGCCGAGGGCGCCGAGTGGCTGGCCGGCGGCGAACGCCTGCAGCGCGACACCCGCGGCCACTACATGAGCCCCGCGCTCTTCATCGCCGAGCCGCAGCACCGCATCGCGCGCGAGGAGATCTTCGGCCCGGTGGCCTGCCTGATCCGCGCCGACGGCTACGAGCATGCGCTGGCCCTGGCCAACGACACGCCCTTCGGCCTGTGCGCCGGCATCTGCACCACCAGCCTGAAGCATGCCGCTCATTTCAGGCGTCATGCCAACGTGGGCATGGTGATGGTGAACCTGCCCACCGCCGGCGTCGACTTCCACGTGCCCTTCGGCGGGCGCAAGGGTTCCAGCCACGGCCCGCGCGAGCAGGGCCGCCATGCCGTGGAGTTCTACACCACGGTCAAGACCGCCTACATCCACGCGTGACCACGCGCACCACAGCAGAGGAGACCACCATGACGACCACTCAACGCCGCAGCATCCTGGCCGCCGCCGGGGCCCTGGCCCTGGCGAGCGCGCTGCCCGCCCTGGCACAGAAGAAGATCGTGCTCGGCTTCAGCCAGATCGGCGCCGAGAGCGAGTGGCGCACGGCCAACACCGAGTCCATCAAGTCCTCGGCCAAGGAGGCGGGCATCGAGTTGAAGTTCTCCGACGCGCAGCAGAAGCAGGAGAACCAGATCAAGGCCATCCGCTCCTTCATCGCGCAGAAGGTGGACGTGATCGCCTTCTCGCCGGTGGTGGAAAGCGGCTGGGGCACGGTGCTGCGCGAGGCCAAGGCGGCCAAGATCCCGGTGATCCTGACCGACCGCGCCGTCAACGAGAAGGACGACTCGCTGTGGGTGACCTTCATGGGCTCGGACTTCGTCGAGGAAGGGCGCAAGGCCGGCCGCTGGCTGGTCGACAAGATGAAGGACCACAAGGGCGAGGTGAACATCGTCGAGCTGCAGGGCACGGTGGGCTCGGCGCCGGCCATCGACCGCAAGAAGGGCTTCGAGGAAATCATCAAGGCCGACCCGAAGTTCAAGATCATCCGCAGCCAGACCGGCGACTTCACCCGGGCCAAGGGCAAGGAGGTGATGGAAGCCTTCCTGAAGGCCGAGGGCAAGAAGATCAACGTGCTCTACGCGCACAACGACGACATGGCCATCGGCGCCATCCAGGCCATCGAGGAAGCGGGCCTGAAGCCGGCCAAGGACATCGTGATCATCTCGATCGACGCGGTGAAGGGCGCCTTCGAGGCCATGATCGCCGGCAAGTTGAACGTCAGCGTCGAATGCAGCCCGCTGCTGGGCCCGCAGCTGATGCAGGCGGTGAAGGACCTGAAGGCCGGCAAGACGCTGCCCAAGCGCATCGTCACCGAGGAAACCATCTTCCCGATGGAAGTGGCTGCCAAGGAATTCCCGAAGCGGAAGTATTGAGCGTTCGAGCAGGAGACATCGATGAAGCAGTGGATCAAGCGGCTGGCCGTGGTCACGGCCTGCATGGCCGCCTTCGCGCAGCCGGCGGCGGCGCAGGACAAGGGGTCGGTGGGCATCGCGATGCCGACCAAGTCATCGTCGCGCTGGATCGCCGATGGCCAGAACATGGTCAAGGAGTTCCAGGCCAAGGGCTACAAGGCCGACCTGCAGTACGCCGAGGACGACATCCCGAACCAGCTGGCCCAGGTGGAGAACATGATCACCAAGGGCGTGAAGGTGCTGGTGGTCGCGGCCATCGACGGCACCACGCTCTCGGGCGCGCTGCAGAAGGCGGCCGACAAGGGCATCAAGGTCATCGCCTACGACCGCCTCATCCGCGGCACCAGGAACGTCGACTACTACACCACCTTCGACAACTTCCAGGTCGGCGTGCTGCAGGCCAATTCCATCGTCGACAAGCTGGGGCTCAAGGCCGCGAACCCGCCGAAAGGCCCGTTCAACATCGAGCTGTTCGGCGGCAGCCCGGACGACAACAACGCCTTCTTCTTCTACGACGGGGCGATGAGCGTGCTCAAGCCCTACATCGACAGCGGCAAGCTCGTGGTGCGCAGCAAGCAGATGGGCATGGACAAGGTCGGCACCCTGCGCTGGGACGGCGCCACCGCCCAGGCCCGCATGGACAACCTGCTGTCGGCCTTCTACGGCAAGGAGAAGCTGCACGCGGTGCTGAGCCCGTACGACGGCATTTCCATCGGCATCCTGTCGTCGCTGAAGGGCGTGGGCTACTGCACCGCGCAGCAGCCCTGCCCGGTGGTGAGCGGGCAGGACGCGGAGATCCCCTCCGTCAAGTCCATCCTGAAGGGTGAGCAGTCCTCCACCGTGTTCAAGGACACGCGCGAGCTGGCCCGCGTGACGGTGAACCTGGTGGACGCGGTGCTGGCCGGCAAGCAGCCCGAGGTCAACGACACCAAGACCTACAACAACGGCATCAAGGTGGTTCCTTCCTACCTGCTGAAGCCGGTGGCCGTGGATTCGACCAACTGGAAGAAGGCGCTGGTCGACAGCGGCTACTACAAGGAATCCCAGCTGCGCTGACGCCTTCGGGGGTCCGTGTCCGCGACGGTGGCTGCCGCGCGCGGACCCGGGCCCTTCGACGCTTGATGCGCTTCGATCCATGGACTCACTGCTCGAGATGCGGGGCATCCGCAAGACCTTCCCCGGCGTGGTGGCGCTCGACGGGGTGAACCTGGCCGTGCGCGCCGGGGAGATCCACGCCGTGGTGGGCGAGAACGGCGCCGGCAAGTCCACGCTGATGAAGGTGCTGTCGGGCGTGTACCCGCACGGCAGCTACGAGGGCGACATCTGCTTCGGCGGCGCCGTGCGCCGCTTTTCGTGCATCGCCGACAGCGAGGCGCAGGGCGTCATCATCATCCACCAGGAACTGGCGCTGGTGCCGTTGCTGTCGATCGCCGAGAACATGTTCCTCGGCAACGAGCCCGCGCGCCACGGCGTGATCGACTGGGCGCTGGTGCACCGCCGCACGCGCGAGCTGCTGACCCGCGTCGGGCTGCATGAATCGCCCTCCACGCTGGTCACCGACCTGGGCGTGGGCAAGCAGCAGCTGGTGGAGATCGCCAAGGCGCTGGCCAAGGAGGTGAAGCTGCTGATCCTGGACGAGCCCACCGCCAGCCTCAACGAAAGCGACAGCGCCGCGCTGCTCAAGCTGCTGCTGGAGCTGAAGCGGCAGGGCATCGCCTGCATCCTGATCTCGCACAAGCTCAACGAGATCGAGCAGGTGGCCGACAGCATCACCGTGCTGCGCGACGGCGCCACGGTGGCGCACTTCGACTGCCGCGAGGACGGTGGCCAAGGGGCGCCGGGCCAGGACCTGGTCATCCGCCACATGGTCGGCCGCGAGATGGCCGACCGCTACCCCAAGCGCACGCCGAAGATCGGCGACACGGTGTTCGAGCTACGCGACTGGTGGGTGCACCACCCGCTGCACCCGGACCGCGCGGTGGTCAAGGGCGTGAACCTGCAGGTCAAGCGCGGCGAGATCGTGGGCATCGCGGGCCTCATGGGCGCCGGCCGCACCGAGCTGGCGATGAGCGTGTTCGGCCGCAGCTGGGGCAAGCGCATCCGCGGCACGGCGCTGGTGCACGGCCAGCCGCGCGACCTGTCCACCGTGCAGAAGGCAGTGGACGCGGGCCTGGCCTACGTCACCGAGGACCGCAAGTCGCTGGGCCTGGTGCTGAACGATTCCATCACCCGCAACACCACGCTGGCCAACCTGCCCGGCGTGTCGCGCCGCGGCGTCATCGACGAAGGCCGCGAGCACCGGGTGGCCGAGGACTTCAGGCGCAAGCTGGCCACCCGCTGCGCCGGCGTGCACCAGCCGGTGGTCAACCTGTCGGGCGGCAACCAGCAGAAGGTGGTGCTGGCCAAGTGGCTCTTCTCCGAGCCGGAGCTGCTGATCCTGGACGAACCCACCCGCGGCATCGACGTGGGCGCGAAGTTCGAGATCTATTCCCTCATCGCGCGGCTGGCCGAGGAGGGCCGCGCCATCCTGTTGATCTCTTCCGAGATGCCGGAGCTGCTGGGCCTGGCCGACCGCCTGTACGTGATGAACGAAGGCACCTTCGTCGCAGAATTCCCGGTGGCGCAGGCGTCGCAGGAGAGGATCATGCAAGCCATCGTGAACGGTTCCAGACATGAGCGCAGAGCTTGACCCTTCCCGCAGCGCCATCGGCGCGACCGCCCTCGGGGTCGCCGGCGGCAGCGCGCGGCCAGCCGCGGCTTCGCCCGGCTTCCTGCATTTCCTGAAGCACCACCTGCGCGAGTACGGCATGCTGCTGTCCCTCGTGGCCATCATGGTGTTCTTCCAGGTGATGACCGACGGCACGCTGCTGCAGCCGCTGAACCTGACCAACCTGGTGCTGCAGAACAGCTACATCGTCATCATGGCGCTGGGCATGCTGCTGGTGATCGTGGCCGGGCACATCGACCTCTCGGTGGGCTCGGTGTGCGGCTTCATCGGCGCGCTGGCGGCGGTGCTGATGGTCAACTTCGACTGGCACTTCGTGCCCGCCACGCTGGCCTGCCTGGCCGCGGGCGCGGCCATCGGCGCGGCCCAGGGCTGGTTCGTCGCGTACTTCAAGATCCCGTCCTTCATCGTCACGCTGGCCGGCATGCTGGTGTTCAAGGGCCTGGCGCTGGCGCTGCTGCAGGGCCAGTCGGTGGGCCCGTTCCCCGAGCAGTTCCAGCTGCTCAGCTCGGGCTTCATCCCCGAGGCCTTCGCCGGCGGCGAGCTGCGCCTGACCTCGCTGCTGCTAGGCGTGGGCGTGGCCGCGGCGCTGGTGGTGGCGGCCTGGCGCGCGCGCAGCCACGCGCTGATGCACGGCATGGAGATGGAGCCCTTCGGGCTCTTCATCGTGCGCAATGCGCTGTTCGCGGCCATCCTGGTCGGCCTGGCCTGGGTGATGGCCTCGTACAAGGGCCTGCCCAACGTGCTGATCGTGATGTTCGCGCTGACGGTGGCCTACGACTTCGTCACCACCCGCACCGTGCCGGGCCGCCGCCTTTACGCGTTGGGCGGCAACGAGAAGGCGGCGCGGCTGTCGGGCATCAAGACCGAGCGGCTGGCCTTCCTCACCTTCGTCAACATGGGCGTGCTGGCGGCGCTGGCGGGGCTGGTGTTCGCCGCGCGCCTGAACACCGCCACGCCCAAGGCGGGCATGGGCTTCGAGCTGGACGTGATCGCGGCCTGCTTCATCGGCGGCGCCTCGGCCTCGGGCGGGGTCGGCAAGGTGATGGGCGCGGTGATCGGCGCCTTCGTGATGGGCGTGATGAACAACGGCATGTCCATCCTCGGCATCGGCATCGACTACCAGCAGGTGATCAAGGGCCTGGTGCTGCTGGCCGCGGTGTGCTTCGATGTCTACAACAAGAACAAGTGAGGCCGGCACGGCGCTGCTGGCGCTGTCGGGCATCGGCAAGCGCTTCGGCGCCATCCGCGTGCTCGAAGGGGTCAGCCTGGCGCTGCGCGCCGGCGAGGTGCATGCGCTGATGGGGCAGAACGGCGCCGGCAAGTCGACGCTGATCAAGGTGCTCACCGGCGTGCACCCCGCCGACGAGGGCGAGATCCGCTTGGGCGGCGTTCCCATCCATCCACGCTCGCCCGGCGAAGCGCAGGGCCTGGGCATCGCCACCGTCTACCAGGAGGTGAACCTCTGCCCCAACCTCTCGGTGGCCGAGAACATCTTCGCCGGCCGCTACCCGCGGCGCGGCTGGCGCATCGACTGGGCACGCGTGAACCGCGAAGCTGCCGCGTTATTGGAGCGGCTCCAGCTGCGAATCGACGTGACGCGGCTGCTGGCCAGCTACCCGGTGGCCGTGCAGCAGATGGTGGCCATCGCACGGGCGCTGGGCATGCGCTCGCGCGTGCTGATTCTGGACGAGCCGACCTCCAGCCTGGACAAGGACGAGGTGGCCCAGCTCTTCGCGGTGCTGCGCCAGCTGCGCGGCGAGGGCCTGGCGATCCTGTTCGTCTCGCACTTCCTCGACGAGGTCTACGCCATCTCCGACCGCATCACCGTGCTGCGCAACGGCCAGCGCGTGGGCGAGTACACGCCGGCCGAGCTGCCGCCGCAGGCCCTGGTGGCCGCGATGATCGGGCGCGAGCTGAGTGCCGAGCGCCTGCACCGCAACGCCGCGCCGGCCACGCCGCGCGAGCCGCTGCTGGCTGCGCAGGGCATCGCGCGGCGCGGCTCGCTGGAGCCGGTGGACCTGGCCATCGGCGCCGGCGAGGTGCTGGGCCTGGCCGGGCTGCTCGGCTCCGGCCGCACCGAGCTGGCCCGGCTGCTGTTCGGCATGGACCGCGCCGACGCCGGCGAGCTGCGCGTGCGCGGCCGCGCCGTCCGGCTGGAGCAGCCGGCGCAGGCCATCGCGCTGGGCCTGGCCATGTGCCCGGAGGAGCGCAAGTCCGAAGGCATCGTGGCCGACCTGTCGGTGCGCGAGAACATCGCGCTGGCGCTGCAGGCCCGCATGGGGGTGTGGAAGCACCTGTCGCGGCGCCGCCAGCTGGAGATCGCCGACGGCTACATCCGCGCGCTGGGCATCAAGACGGCCGATGCGGAGACGCCCATCGCCCAGCTGTCGGGCGGCAACCAGCAGAAGGCCCTGCTGGCCCGCTGGCTGGCCACCGAGCCCAGCCTGCTGATCCTGGACGAGCCCACGCGCGGCATCGACGTCGGCGCCAAGCAGGAAATCATGGACGAGATCCTGCGCCTGGCGCGCGGCGGCCTGGCAGTGCTGTTCATCTCGTCGGAGATCGACGAGGTGGCGCGCCTGTCCGACCGCATCGCGGTGATGCGCGCGCGCCGCAAGGTGGCCGAGCTGCCCGGCGGCGCGGACGAGCGGACCATCGGCGGGCTGATCGCCTCGGAGGCCGCATGATGCGGCGCCTGCTCGCGCACCGGATGTTCTGGCCGCTGCTGACGCTGGTGCTGCTGCTGGCGCTGAACGCCGCCTTCAACCCCGGCTTCCTGCAGCTGCGCTGGCGCGACGGGCACCTGTACGGCAACCTGATCGACATCCTGAACCGCGCGGCGCCGCTGGTGCTGGTGTCGCTGGGCATGACGATGGTGATCGCCACCCGCGGCATCGACATCTCGGTGGGCGCGGTGGTGGCCATCAGCGCGGCCATCGCGGCGCTGATGGTGGGCGGCCAGCTCGTCATCCATGACGGCGTGCAGACCGTGACCAGCCGCTTCCCGATGCCGCTGGCATTGGCCGCGGCGCTGGGCGTGGCCCTGCTGTGCGGGCTGTGGAACGGGCTGCTGGTGGCCGGGCTGGGCCTGCAGCCCATCATTGCCACGCTGATCCTGATGGTGGCCGGGCGCGGCATCGCGCAGCTCATCACCGGCGGCCAGATCATCACCGTGTACTACCCGCCGTACTTCTTCCTCGGCAACGGCCACCTGCTGGGGCTGCCGTTCTCGGTGTTCGTGGCGGCCGCGGTGGCGCTGGCGCTGCACCTGGCGCTGACGCGCACCGCGCTGGGCCTGTTCGTGCAGGCCATCGGCATCAACCCGGCGGCTGCGCGCATGGCCGGCGTGCCGCAGAAGCTCATCACCGTGGGCGTGTACGCCTTCTGCGGCCTGTGCGCGGGCGTGGCGGGGCTGCTGGTGAGCTCCAACGTCAAGAGCGCGGACGGCAACAACGCGGGCCAGCTGATGGAGCTGGACGCCATCCTGGCCGTGACGCTGGGCGGCACGCTGCTGAACGGCGGGCGCTTCAGCCTGGCCGGCAGCGTGCTCGGCGCGCTGATCATCCAGACCCTGACGTCGACGATCTACTCCATCGGCGTGCCGCCGGAGGTGAACCTGGTCGTCAAGGCCGGCGTGGTGTTCGCGGTGATGCTGCTGCAGTCGGCCGAGTTCCGGCAGGCGCTGCGCGGCTGGGTGTCGAGGCCGGCGCCGGGGGCGGTGCGATGAGTGCCGTGGGCCGCGGGTCCCCGCCGATGAAGACCCCGTTCACGGCCGCCGCGCCGCTGCGGCCGCGCCTGCCGCGGCTGGACGCCAAGCTGCTGCCGCTGGCGGTGACGATCGCGCTGTTCCTGGCGATGTTCGGCTACGGCTCGGTCGCCTACACCGGCTTCTTCTCGGCGCAGGTGCTGCTGAACCTGCTGATCGACAACGCCTTCCTGCTCATCGTCGCGGTGGGCATGAGCTTCGTCATCCTGTCCGGCGGCATCGATCTCTCGGTGGGCTCGGTGATCGCGCTGACCACCATGGTGTCGGCGGCGCTGGTGGAGCACCGCCAGTGGAGCCCCTGGGCCACGATGCCGCTGGTGCTGGGCATCGGCACCGCCTTCGGCGCGCTGCAGGGCTGGCTGATCCAGCGCTTCCGGCTGCAGCCCTTCATCGTCACGCTGGCGGGCATGTTCCTGGCGCGCGGCCTGTGCTACCTGATCAGCATCGACTCCATCCACATCGCCGACGAGACCTATTCGGCCATCTCGCAGTGGCGCCTGCCGCTGGGCGAGGAGGCTTCGATCTCGGCCGGCGCGCTGATCGCGCTGGCACTGCTGGCCGTGGCGCTGTACGTCGCCCATGCGACGAGCTTCGGCCGCGCCGTTTATGCGATAGGCGGACACGAGGCCTCGGCCCTGCTGATGGGCCTGCCGGTCGCGCGGACGACGGTGCTGGTCTACACGCTGTCAGGCTTCTGCTCGGCGCTGGCCGGGGTGGTGTTCACCTTCTACATGCTGTCGGGCTACGGCCTGCATGCGGTCGGGCTGGAGCTGGACGCCATCGCCGCCGTGGTCATAGGCGGCACGCTGCTGTCCGGCGGCGTGGGCTACCTCGCGGGCACGCTCTTCGGCGTGCTGATCCTCGGCACCATCCAGACGCTGATCAGCTTCGACGGCACGCTCAGCTCCTGGTGGACACGCATCGCCATCGGCGCGCTGCTGCTGGTGTTCTGCGTGCTGCAGCGGCTGTTCGAGGCCAAGGGACGGCGATGACCGCGGCGATGACACCGGCTTTCATCGGCATCGACTGGGGCACGACGAACCGCCGCGCCATGCTGCTGGATGCGAACGGCGCGCTGCTCGACACCCGCCGCGACGACCAGGGCAGCCTGGCCTGCCGCGGCCGCTTCCGGCCCGCGCTGGAGGGCTTGCTGCAGGCCTGGCCGGCCGCGGCCCACGTGCCGGTGGTGATGTCCGGCATGGTCGGCTCGGCGCTCGGCTGGCAGGAGGTGCCGTACCTCGATGCCGAGGTCCCGCTCGACCGGCTGCCGCAGCACCTGGTGCCGGTGGCCGACGCGCCGGCCGCGGCGCGCTGGTTCATCACCCCGGGCCTGCGCTGGCTGGGGGCCCACGGCCGGGCGGACGTGATGCGCGGCGAGGAAACCCAGATCCTCGGTGCCCGCCACCTGCTCGGCCCGCTCGCCGACGGCTGGCTGGTGCTGCCCGGCACGCACAGCAAATGGGTGCGGCTGCAGGGCGGCGTGGTCAGCGTGCTGCGCACCTACCTGACCGGCGAGCTGTTCGCGCAGCTGGCCGAGCGCGGCACGCTGGCGCCGCTCATGTCGGACGATAGCCCGGTGGACATGGCGGCGTCCTTCATGGCCGGCGTGCAGGCCCTGCGCGGCGAGGAACTGAGCCACGCGCTCTTCGGCGCCCGCGCCCGCGTGATGGGCGGCGGCGCGCCGGCCGCGGGCACGGCGCATTACGTCAGCGGCCTGCTGATCGCCGCCGAGTGGCGCGATGCGCTGCGCGACGCCGCCGAGCTGCCGCCGGCGGCGGTGGTGCGCGTGATCGGCGAACCAGCGCTGGCCGAACGCCATGCACTGTGCGCCGCGCATTTCGGCCGGCGCACCGAATCCCTCGACCCGCAGGCGGTGCAGCAGGCCGCTTGGCGCGCCCTGTCCAGCGCCTTCCAGACCCCATGAAACTCAGCTTCCCGGCGGCCTGGCCGCCTGCCCCGGCCCTGGTGGCCATTCTTCGCGGCCTGCAGCCCGAACGTGCGGCCGACGTGGGCCGCGTGCTCGTCGAGGCCGGCTGGCGCGCCATCGAGGTGCCGCTGAACCGGCCCGGCGCGCTGCGCTGCATCGAGACGCTGGCCGCCGCGATGCCGTCGGACGTGCTCGTCGGCGCCGGCACGGTGCTGAGCGCCGCCGACGTCGATGCGGTGGCCGCCGCGGGTGGCCGGCTGATCGTCTCGCCGCACTTCGACGCCGAGGTGGTGGCGCGCAGCGGGGCGCTGGGCCTGCTGGCCGTGCCGGGCGTGTTCACCGCCACCGAGTCCTTCGCGGCGCTGCGCGCGGGCGCGCATGCGCTGAAGATCTTCCCCGCCGAGGCCATGGCGCCGGGCGGCCTGCGCGCCATCGCGACGGTGCTGCCGGCCGGCACGCCGCTGTGGCCGGTGGGTGGCATCGAACCCGGGGACATGGCACGTTGGCGCTCGCACGGCGCCACCGGTTTCGGCATCGGCGGCGCGCTGTTCAAGCCCGAGTTCACGCTCGACGAGATCCAGCGCCGCGCACACGCCTTCATCGCCGCCTGGACCGGCTGAGCCGCCGTGCCGTTTTGGGTATCCACCCTTCGGGCCGGGGTGTCTTCGGGCGCTCCGCGGCGTTACAGCCCTTGCTCGGGGGAGTACCCCGAGCGACGGGCTGCGCCTTGCGGTGCATCCCGAGGACACCCCGGCGCAGTCAGCTCCGTAGCATTCACAGGCCCTGGCCCAATGCGCGGCCGAGCGCGGTCGGTGCCTCGACCGAGGTGAGCGAGGAGGGCAGCAAGGCGATCGGCTGCGCCGTCTCGGACGGATCGAGGATGCGCAGATAGGCCGCGTGGTGGTCCTTCGTGAAGTGCGGCAGCTCCGCCTCGCACCGGGACAGCAGGGCATCGATGTACATCGTGTCGCGGTCCCAGCCGTCATCGCGGTCGCCATCGCTGCGAGCGATGGCGCGCATCAGTTCGGCAAGCGTGATCACCGGCACGTCGCGCATGGGCGCGACGGCGCGGTCACCCGGCGTGGCGTCGTTGGCATAGGGGTCGCCTTCGTTCATGTCGAGGCCGGCGACGTCGGGACACAGCAGGAGCCCGAAGGCCGAGAGCCAGCCGTGCTCGAAGCGGTCGAGGTCCGCGAGCGATCGCATGCCCTGTGCGCGCAGGTGCGGGCGCGAAAAGGGCCGCCGCTGTGCATGGTCCGCGCCATAGACCGTGGCCCGCGCGTGGAAGAGCTGGCGGTAGACCTCGTTCGACAGCGCCTCGGCCATTGCCTCGTGGCAGGCGGTGTACGGCGTCTGGCGGCCGGTGTGGGTGTCGAAGTGCGTGAGCAGGTAGGTCGCGAGCCGCTCCTCGCCGTGGCTGTGCTGGTACGCCCACAAATGCATCATCTCGTGCAGGATGGCGCCGGCATCGAAGTCGTCGCGGCGCGCGGTCTGCACCAGGTAGATGACGTCGTTGTGCGGGTTGGCATAACTCGCCTGGATGTCGGCAGGCAGCGCGCTGTTGTCGTGCGGATGCATCAGCGCGAGCGGCTTGTCCGTGCGAAAGCCGACACCGCCACCCAGGCCGTCGATGTGGGCCATGGCGGCCTTCATCAAATGCCAGATCTCGGCATGCCGCCGGGCGACGAAGTCGCCGAGCGCATGGTTGCGGCCGCTGGCGAAGGTGAGGTTGCTGAAGTCGATCACCCCGGGGCCGTGCTTGTTGCCGCTGTCGTGCAGCGTCAGCCACTTGACGTCGTAGGCGATGCGGCTGGTCTGCTCGATCAATTGCTCGATCACGTCCTCCTTGATGTCGGTCGCGAGCTGGTGGAACGGGCCTGCTGCCAGGTCGGTCGCCAGCTCGAGCAGCTTCTTCGCCAGGCTGTCGTTCGGTGCGTAGAGCTTGAGGCGGTCGTCCTTGAACTGGCAGCTCACGCGCAGGAGCCGGCGCAGCTCGTTCTTCTCGTGGCGGATCTCGAAGTGGCCTTCGGCGTCCGTCACGTCCTCGCCCCAGGTCTCCCAGCCCGTCGGGTCGGCATCGAACTGCTTGCCCTCGATCCGCACACGCACGCCAGGCAGCGCGACGGTCGACCCATGGTTCCGCGTGGACACGTCGGCCAGCGCTTGCAGTTCGGGAAGCTGCGGGTCGAGCAGCAGCCGCCCGCGCAAGGTCCATGTCACTGTCGACATACCGAATCTCCTTTGGGGCCCGGCGCTTCAGCGCGTGCCGGAAAAGTTGTAGGCGCCGAGCTCGCCGAACGCGGCATCCTCGACCCAGACCGTGCCGCCCAGGTACAGCGGCTGGCCTGCGACTTCGTCGCTGACGTGCGCATCGATCGTGCGGACCGTGGCGCCGGTGGCCATGTTGTTGTGCTTCAGGTGCAGGTGGCCGGCCAGTGGGCAGTACCAGCCGCGCAGCGGCGCCGGCCCGATCGTGCCGCGGATGCCCACGCAGGCCGGCCCGCCCGCGGTGCCGGTGCCGCCCTGGTGCGTGATCACAAGCTGCTCGCTCGTGCCGTTGATCTGCACGGTCCAGGTGGTGCCGGCCAGGTTGGCCGGACGTGCGGCCCAGGCCGGGATCGTTGCAGTCGCGGCGGCGGCCAGCAGCAAGGACAACAGGTGTGGTTTCATCGTTCGTGCTCCATCGGGAAGTGAGGGGAAGGACGGTTCAGCGGCGCCGCGGGCGTGCGCCGGCCAGCGCCAGCAGCGCCACCATGGCCAGCGCCGCACTGCCGGGTTCCGGCACGGCGCTGATCGAGCGCTCGAACAGCCGGACACCGGGGCCGGTGCCGGTCAGGTCGAAGGGGTCGCCGAGCGCCGCGCGGCCGCCGCTTTCGGCACCGCCATCGACGCGGGCGAGCATGTCGTAGTACAGGGTCAGCTCGCCGTAGGGCGCAATGGCGGGCAGCGCGACGAGGCCGTCGTAGGCGGCGATGTCGACGCCGAGCTTGAACGGGTGCACAGCGTCGAAATGCGCCGTCAGCAGGTTCTCTGCAGTGGTGGAAGCAATCACTTCCTGTCCTTTGCCGGCGCCGACCACGGCGACGAAGTAGTCGAACAGCCGGTGCTCGGTAACGTCGTAGTGGCCGCCGTGCGGGCCGGCAGGCGTCTTCAGCACCGCATCGATGCGGGCGAAGACCTGCGCCTCGACCGCGCGCGGATCGCTCGCCGGAAACTGGTGCGGGTCGTAGGCCAGGACCTCGCCGGCGAGGATGTGGAACGCGAAGTTCAGCAGCAGCGGGTCCGAGCCGGAGTTCTTGATCGTCATCGCGTAGCGCGACAGCGCGCGCCCGACGCCGTCGTTGAACCCGTCGACGCCGACCTCCATGTGGCCCGTCGCGTCGACGAGCGCCGACGACGCCTGCAAATCGACCAGGCCGGGCAGCTCGACGTAACTCTCGTGCCGGTCCTGGGCATTGCCGGGCTGGCCCACGAGCGCGGTGTAGTTCTTGTTGGCCAGCACCACGTCGGGCGTCCCGGCGATGGGCGTGCCCTGCGCGACGGTGGCGCGCGGGCTGCGCACGTCCGCGCCGGAGATCAGTCCGACGCTGAGGGCGTCGATCACCGGCGCGGCGCTGGCGGCGGCGGTGCAGCAGGCGAGGATCGCCGCGAGGGCGCGGCGCGCAGTGAGGCGGTTCATGCGTCTTTCCTTTCAGGGCAAGCGGGTCGGCCTGGGGCGTCGAGCGCTCAGGGGGTGATGGGCTTGCCGGTACAGACGCAGCGGGGCCGCGCATCCGGACGCACGCGGCACCTTCGAACTAGGGGGGCGGTCCCGTCCTCCACCACCTGGAGGACGAGACCGGTGCGCGCTGCCACGCGCCGGCCTGGGGTTTCGGAAGGCTTGCGACGTGTGGCTGTATGTCTATACAGTACCGCTTCGACCGGAGAACACCATGGCAACCTCCCTGCGGCAGCACTACCAGCCCAAGCGCGATCGGACTCCCAAGTGGTTGCGGCGCATCTGGCTTTGGCTCTGACCCGCCATTCCCGTAGGCCGCCGCCCCATCCTGCTGTAGGACGGCCGTTGGGCCGCCCCTGTGGGAATCAGGATTGCCGTGCCGTGAGCCCCTCCCAAAGGAGCTTGCAATGAACACGACGACTGGGCTGACGACGATGGTGATGGTGCTGGGTGCGGCGCTGGCCGGCTGCACGACGACCGCGACCGTGACGCCGGCATCAAGCCCGAGCGAAGCGGCCGGGCTCGCACCCTTGACGGCTGAGCAGAGGCGCGACTTGGCCGAAGGCCATGCCGACACGCTGCGGCGCCTGTACGCCATCGCACCGAGCAGCCGCCAATTGGTGGCCGACGCGGCTGGCGTGCTGGTGTTCCCGCGGGCGCTGTCGGCCGGCCTGGTGGTCGGCGGCGAGATCGGCAATGGCGAATTGCGGGTCAAGGGCCGCCATGCGGGCTATTACCGCACCACCAGCGCCTCGGTCGGCCTGCAGGCCGGTGCGCAGTCGAAGGCCCTGGTCTTCCTGTTCACCGACGCCGATGCGCTGCGCCGCTTCCAGGACAGCAAGGGCTGGTCGGTCGGTGCCGACGCCTCGGTGGCGCTGCTGAAGATCGGCGCCAACGGCGAGATCGACATCAATTCCGCCCGTGCCCCGGTGGTGGCTTTCGCGCTGACCAACATGGGGCTGATGGCGAACCTGTCGGTCGAAGGCACGAAGATCACGCGCATCGGCTGATGGGCTGATTGGCTTTTCGCGGCGCGGGCTCGGGCGCGTGCGCTGCGGCTGCGCGCCGGCTGCGCCGGGGGCGTGGCCGCCGCACAGCGGCCAGCCGGGCTGCGCGACGCACGCCCAGAACCGCTACGCCCCGGATGGCGGATCGGCGAATCGATCGGCCGAGGAAGCGGTCAGCCGAGGAAGGGCAGCAGCCGGCTCAGCAGGAATCCGGGCGCTTCCTCGGGCACGTAGTGGCCGCAATCCGGCACCACGATGCCCGTCACGTCATCGGCCACGGCGCACATCATCTCCTGCATCATTCCGCCCAGCGCCGATTCGCCGCCGATGGCGAGCACCGGCAGCTTCAGCCGCGTGCGGGCATGCGCCTGGTTCTGCACCATGTCCTCGAACAGCGCCCGGTAGTAGGCGACGCCGGCGCGCCAGCCGCCCACGGCGCTGTAACAGCGTACGTACTCGTCCAGTGCGCCCGAGTCGATGGCGCGGGGGTTGGCGCTCTTGGCGTGGAACAGCCATGAAAGGAATTCGCGCTCGCGTCCGGCCACCAAGGCCTCGGGCAGGTCGGGCAGGGCATTGAAGTAGAAATGCCAGTTCTTGCTGATGCGCTGCGCCTCGAAGGCATAGGCTTCCTTCGGCACGATGCCGGGGACCGTGGCGTCGATCAGCACCAGCTTGCGGACCCGGCCGGGATGGAGGCTGGCGTGGGCATAGCCAATCCAGACGCCGACGTCGTGGCCGACGTAGTGGAAGCTGTCCCAGCCCAGTTCGTGGGTCAACTCGTGCAGCCGCATGGCCACGGCGTTCGTGTCGTAGCCGTCCGCGGGCTTGTCGGAGTCTCCCAGGCCGGGCGGATCCACGGCCACCACGGTGAAGCGCTGCGCCAGGGCCAGCAGGGTCTTGCGCCAGGCATACCAGGTCTGCGGCCAGCCGGGAACCAGGAGCACCGGGTCGCCCTGGCCGCCTATCACGTAATGCAAGCGGCGGCCTGGTGAGCCCTGCATCCGGTGCTGGAACACCTGCCCGAGCATCGCCTCGTCCACCTCGTTTGCGTCCTGCGTCACCATGCCATGCTTCCGATCGATGTGATGGCGGAATGCTAGGTGCGGAACCCGGCAAGAATGTCCGCCGAGCCGTGATGTCACCTATCACGCGGCGTGATGAAAGGGCGGCCGGTGGACCTCGATCTCAGGACTCTTGCGACCTTCGTGAAGGTCTCCGAGTTGCGCAGCTTCGGCAGGGCGGCGCAGGCCCTGGGCATCACGCAGTCCGGTGTCAGCAATGCGATCAAGCGGCTGGAGGCGCAACTGGGCACGGCGCTGCTCCTCCGGACGACACGAAGCGTCAGCCTGACCGTCGACGGCGAGGCCTTCTTCCACCGCTGCAGGCAGGTGCTGGCCGACCTGGCGGACGCCAGGCAGGTGCTGACGGGAGCCCGCACGCAGCCCACCGGCATCCTGCGCGTCAGCCTGCCGGTGTCGTTCGGCCGCCTGAAGATCGTGCCGCTGCTGGGCGCATTCCAGGCCAGGTATCCGAGGGTCGAACTGGCCGTCGGCATCACCGACCGATTCGTCGACCTGGTGGGCGAGGGCGTGGACGTCGCCATCCGGTTCGGCGCGCTGGAGGACTCCAGCCTCATCGCCCGGCCGCTGCTGAAGGCGCGGCGGCGAATCGTGGCCGCGCCGGCCTACCTGGCCCGGCACGGCCGGCCTGCCGTGCCGGCCGACCTGGAGCGGCACAACTGCCTGCCCCTGACCTACCACGAGACCGGCCGCCGCCGCCGCTGGACCTTGGGGCCGGCCGCCGGGCAGGCGACCTTCACGCCCAGGGGCTCCATGGCCTTCAACGACGGCCAGGCGCTGTACACCGCGGTGAAGGCCGGATTCGGCGTGGGGCAGATGCACGGCTACTTCGTCGATGAAGACATCGCCGCCGGTTCGCTGGTGGCGCTGCTCGACGCCTTCGAGCCTGAGCCCGACGGCGTCTCCATCGTCTATCCCCAGTCCAGGCACTTGTCGCCCAAGGTGAGGGTGTTCGTCGATTTCGTCCTGGGTGCCTTCAAGCGCTCTTCTTCTGCGCCCGCCGCACTTCGCGCGGGCTGAGACCCCACGCCCGCCGCGCGACACGCGCGAAGTTGACGCTGCTCTGGAAGCCGCATTCCAGAGACACCTCGGTGATGTCCATGCTGGTGTTCTGCAGCAGCCAGCGGGCACGTTCCAGGCGCAGCTGCTGCCGGTATTCCGCGGGGCTCAGGCCCACGTCGCGCTGGAAGCGCCGCTCGAGCTGGCGGCGGCCGATGCCCGGTGGCGCGCACATCTCGTCGATCGTGGTCGGCGATTGCAATTGCTGCTCCAGCAGCAGCATCGCCTTGTGCACCACCGTGTCGGTGGAGCGCACCGACAGCACCTGCTCCGGCTGCAGCGTGCGCGAGGGCAGGGGCTGTTCCTCGATCATGATGCGCAGCGCCTTCACCGCGCTGGCGCGGCCGATGGCGCGCTCGATGAGGTGCGCGGCCAGGTGCACGACGCTGGTGCCGCCGGCACAGGTGAGCCGGTCGCGGTCGACCACGAACATCTGGTTCGACACGATGCGGCAATCGGGAAACTCGGCGACGAACTCTTCGCGGTGGAACCAGCTGACGCAGGCCACGTGTCCGTCCAGCAGGCCGGCGCGCGCCAGCACGAAAGAGCCGGTGCACAGCCCGACCAGCTTGACGCCCGATGCGGCCGCCTGGCGCAAGAAGGCGGTGAGCCGCGCCGGCACGCGCTGCCCGCCGTGCAGCAGGCCGCCGACGACGACGACGTAGTCGAAGTCCTGCGGCGATTCCAGCGGCGCGTTCGGGCTGACGCTGGCGCCGCAGCTGGACACCACGGGGCCGTCGGCCGTGTCCAGCACGGCCCAGCGCGCCAGCTGCGGGCGGCTGCGGTCACCTTCGTCGGCGGCCAGCCGCAGCGCATCGACGAACCCCGCGAAGGCCGTCAGCGTGAAGCGGGGTGTCAACAGGAAACCGACCCGGAGCTTCGGTTCGATGGATTCGCGCGCCTTCGTCTTCGCCATGGCGGCATGGTAGGGGCGGCATGCCGTCGTGTCGCAAATGGCATGTTGTGCGTCGCATCCGTACCAGCGCGCCCGGAGGCGGCCGCCGAAGATGAGCCCAATCCTCCAGCCACTCCGGGAACCACCCATGTTCAGCACCAGCCAGCAGTCACTCAAGGCCGTCGACCCCGACCTGTGGGCGGTCGTGCAGCAGGAGCACCAGCGCCAGGAACAGCACATCGAGCTGATTGCCAGCGAGAACTACACCTCGCCCGCGGTGATGGCGGCGCAGGGCAGCCAGCTGACCAACAAGTATGCCGAGGGCTATCCGGGCCGCCGCTACTACGGCGGCTGCGAATACGTGGACCTGGCCGAACAGCTGGCACTGGACCGCGTCAGGCGGCTCTTCGGCGCCGACGCGCACGGCTGGGCGGCCAACGTGCAGCCGCATTCGGGCGCGCAGGCGAACGAGGCGGTGTTCATGGCCGTGATGAAGCCCGGCGACACCTTCATGGGCATGAACCTCGCCGAGGGCGGACACCTGAGCCACGGCATGGCGCTGAACATGAGCGGCAAGTGGTTCAACGTGGTCAGCTACGGCCTGAACGAGCAAGAAGAGATTGACTACGACGCGATGGAGCGCAAGGCGCACGAAAGCCGGCCGAAGCTCATCATCGCCGGCGCCTCGGCCTATGCGCTGCGCATCGATTTCGAGCGTTTCGCGCGTGTCGCGAAAGACGTCAATGCCTTGCTGATGGTCGACATGGCGCATTACGCGGGCCTGATTGCCGCCGGGCAATACCCCAATCCGATTCCGCATGCGGACATCGTCACCAGCACCACGCACAAGAGCCTGCGCGGGCCGCGCGGCGGCATCATCCTGATGCGACCCGAGCATGAGAAGGCCATCAACAGCGCGGTGTTCCCGGGCCTGCAGGGCGGCCCGCTGATGCACGTGATCGCGGCCAAGGCGGTGGCGTTCAAGGAGGCGCTGGAGCCGGAGTTCAAGGTCTACCAGCAGCAGGTGGTGAAGAACGCCGCGGCGCTGGCCGAGACGCTGGTGCAGCGCGGCCTGCGCATCGTCAGCGGCCGCACCGAGAGCCACTTGATGCTGGTCGACCTGCGCCCCAAGGGCCTCACCGGCAAGGCGGCCGAGGCATTGCTGGGCCAGGCGCACATCACCGTCAACAAGAACGCGATTCCGAACGACCCGGAAAAGCCGATGGTGACCAGCGGCGTGCGCCTGGGATCGCCCGCGATGACGACGCGCGGCTTCAAGGAAGGCGAAGCGCGCAAGGTGGGCCACCTGATCGCCGACCTGCTGGACCGCCCGAACGATGCGGCGACGCTGGCCGACGTGCGCGCGCAGGTGGGCACGCTGGCGCGCGACTTCCCGGTGTACGGCTGAACGCGCCGGTGGCCGCGATGGCAATCAGCAGCTTCGACCTGTTCAAGATCGGCATCGGGCCGAGCAGCTCGCACACGGTAGGGCCGATGCGGGCGGCCAACCTTTTCGTGGCGGCACTGCGCGAGGGTGGCGTGCTCGCGGCCGTGAAGCGCGTGCAATGCGCGCTCTACGGTTCGCTGGGGGCCACCGGCAAGGGCCACGGCAGCGACAAGGCAGTCATGCTGGGCCTGGAAGGCGAGCAGCCCGACCGCATCGATCCGGACTGCATCGCCGGCCGCCTGCAGCAGGTTCGCGAGCAGCGCCTGCTGCGGCTCGGCGGCGAGTACCCCATCGGCTTCGACGAGCGCGAGGACCTGCTGTTCCTGCGCCGCGAGACGCTGCCCTTCCACCCGAACGGCATGCGCCTGGCCGCGCTGGATGCCGCGGGGCAGGTGCTGCTGGAACGGACCTATTACTCGGTCGGCGGTGGCTTCGTCGTCAACCACGATGAATCGGGACAAGCGCAACTCGGCCCGGATACGCGTCCACTGCCCCACCCGTTCCGCACCGGCGATGAATTGCTGCTGCAGTGCCGCGCCAGCGGGCTCGGCATTGCCCAGCTGATGTGGCGCAATGAATTGGCCTGGCGCAGCGAAGACGAGGTGCGCGGCGGCCTGCGCCGCATCTGGGAAGCCATGCAGGCCTGCGTCAAGCGTGGCATCGCCACCGAAGGCACGCTGCCCGGCGGCTTCAAGGTCAAGCGGCGCGCGGCCGACCTGTACCGCGATCTCACCGCGCATCCTGAGGCGGCGCTGAAGGACCCGCTGCAGGTGATGGACTGGGTCAACCTCTACGCGCTGGCCGTCAACGAGGAGAACGCCGCCGGGGGCCGCGTGGTCACGGCCCCGACCAATGGGGCGGCCGGCATCGTGCCCGCGGTGCTGCACTACTACCACCACTTCATCGCGGGCGCGAACGAGCAGGGCGTGTTCGACTTCCTGCTCACCGCCGCGGCCATCGCCATCCTCTACAAGGAGAACGCCTCCATCTCCGGCGCCGAGGTGGGCTGCCAGGGCGAGGTGGGCGTGGCCTGCTCGATGGCCGCGGGCGCTTTGTGTGCGGTGCTGGGCGGCACGCCCGAGCAGGTGGAGAACGCGGCCGAGATCGGCATGGAACACCACCTGGGCCTCACCTGCGACCCGGTGGGCGGGCTGGTGCAGATCCCCTGCATCGAGCGCAATGCCATCGCGTCGGTCAAGGCCATCAATGCCGCGCGCATGGCGCTGCGCGGCGACGGCACGCACCACGTGAGCCTGGACAAGGTCATCAAGACCATGCGCGAGACCGGTGCCGACATGAAGACCAAATACAAGGAGACGTCGCGCGGCGGACTG
>Ga0196963_10000156_pt1 | contig 70447 bp, 47 predicted proteins | sample S1_5metaG_FD_148600 | JGI IMG/M metagenome (GOLD analysis project Ga0196963, IMG submission 148600) | Soil microbial communities from Anza Borrego desert, Southern California, United States - S1_5 | ecosystem: Environmental > Terrestrial > Soil > Desert | place: USA: California | collected... | reverse complement strand
CGGGCCCCGGGCTGATGCCGCCCCACCATGCGAAATTAAGGTCGCGCACCCGTTGGCTCATAAACGGCGTTGCCGATTGCAATTCTTTTAACATGACCGGGTTGTTCACCGGGTTGGATACGGAATCGAAATCGAACCAGTTCATTTGCCATTGCATGGGTACGCGGGTATCCCTGAACCCGAAGAAATATGGCTTTCCTTTGGGCGCCACCTTTCCAAATGGGTTGGTGATGGTTTGCTGGCTGCCATCATCCATATAGATCAATTCTATATAAATGCCGCCTTTGTGACCATTGATTTTCCGGGCCGTAAGCGTATCGGGAAAAACGCCTTCGGCCTTTGAAATATCGTCCACACCCTTACTGCTCCTTATCTTCCATTTTCCGCGCGGGCCCACAAGCTCAAATTTCAAAAGCCCGCTCGTGTCCAATGGATTGATGCGCCACAATATCGGCGAACGGAAATCGTACGGACCCCATTCCGTTATGCGGATCTGGTTGCGTCCTTGCGGATAGTTCGGTGCCAACTGCGGCGTCTTGCGCTCTTCAACAACCGGCAGTTCCATCAATTGACTATAATGCAAAATGTTATTGGTGCCCTGTTGCTCGTCGCTTGAATCAATTCCCGCCAATGTCAGGGAGTCCAACTTGTAAACAGTGCCACATGAATATTTGCGGTTTGCATACAATGTTACAGGAGCAGTATTTGAAATATTGTATACGATGCCTTCGCGTTGGAACCTGTTGCTGGAGATACTGTAATTCCTGCTGCGCGTATCTCTTTTCTGCGCATAGCCCCAATCTTTCGGTTGTTCCTTTCGCGCCCACAACCTGATGGATTCTTTATTATCCATGAAGGAGTTTGCAATGAAGTAGTTTTCCTGCCCGTGCTCAATGGCTATGGCGATGCGGTTGCGCTGGAAAATGTTCAGGCGTATATCGCTGTCATAGCTATACCCGCCCCAAATGCCGTGGTCACATCCAATCACGACGTTTTCACTGATCTTATTGCGGCTGAATGTCACTTCTATGCCATTGGTAGGCGCATACGAGAAATTATTGCTCAGGATAACATTGTCGTTACATCCGCCTTCACCGGTATCCATCGTAGTTTGCCCGGCCCATAAAAAGAAACCATCACCCGAATGGGTAGCCGAATTATCGACAAAGAAATTTTCATTGCATTGCTCAAACACCAGTATCGCTGCAGAGTCCTGCCCGCGGTTGTACACCCCTTCGCTATGCCCGCGCACATTCCAATCGAGTTGATTGTGCATGATGCGGTTGCCGCTGCTACGGTACATGCCGATGCCGATAGCTGAATTGAAAGAGAAATTATTGCTGTATACCCAGCCATCGTTGCATTGCGTCATCATCAGCGCGCATTGGCCACCGGTGACCAGGTTGCCATATATCCTCGCCTTATTGCAGTTGCGCAAGTATATGGCTGCGCCGTAACGGAGCCATTCATCTTTTTCATTGTGATGATAGCTCATCCAGTCGCTGATGTCTTCTTTTTCCTGAGTACTGTTCAGTCGCTGACGGTAATTATAACTAAGATCGCAATTTTCAATCACCAATCCTTCCACGTCCCTGGCCATCAGCGCTACCTTGTAACCTTGCGCACGCAGGTTTTTGATGGTGACGTTCTTCCCGCCCTTTACCAATACGGCAAGTCCCTGGAATTGATCGGGCAGTTGCTGATCATTGCTCCCGTTTAGGATCGCATTATTAAAATCAACAACGATGTTGTTGCCTGAAATTTCTATCACCGGTGTTGAAAGGTCCTGTTGTGCCTTTAAGGTAAATAAAGCCTTGCGCACCTTTACCGACGCAGTGATCTTCATGCCGGGTTTCAACTCGGTAAGCTGTGCATGTGCGGTTGCCGCAATGCAAATCGACACTAACAAAAGAAGGCTTTTCATTATTTAAGTCATTGGGTTATTAAGTCATGGGGTCATTAGGTCATTGGGTCATTGGTCATCGTTAAGCAGCGCCACAAATCTTAATGACTTATTGACCTAATGACCTAATGACTATTGACTATTGACCTGCATAAACCAGTAATTCGTCTAAAACCCGGCCAGTTGCTTCGGTCCCGGCGGGCAATGGCGTTTCAGAAAATTGGTGTACAATGTCGACAAATGCTGGAAAGTACCCTCTCCTTCCGATATGCCGTGCGTACGGTTGGGATAGGGCATGTACTGGAATTGTTTGTTGTGCTTTATCAACTCATTCAGCAACATCTCCGCATTGTTGTAGTGCACATTGTCGTCGCCGGTGCCATGGATGATCAATAAGTTTCCGCGCAGGTTCTTCGCATAGGTCATGGGTGACCCATTTATAAAGTCCTGCCGGTTTTCCTGCGGCAAGCCCATGTAGCGTTCCTGGTAAATGTTATCGTAAGTAAGCTGGTTGGTTACCGCAGCCACCGATATTCCGGTCTTGTAAATATCTGGATACTGGAACATCAGGTTCAGCGTGGCCGCTCCGCCGCCGCTCCATCCCCACACCGCCACACGCGAAGTATCGATGTATGGCCATTTGAATATTTCCCTGGCGGCCATGGCTTGATCTTTAATATTGACGAGCCCGATTTTCTTATGCACGCTTTTTCTCCACGCCCTTCCTTTAGGCACGGGCGTGCCGCGGTTATCGATGGCAACATAGAAATAGCCATCCTTCGCCATATCGCCCTGGTAGAGGAAATTATTGGTAATGTTCCACTGGTCCTTCACTTCCTGTCCCCACGGTTCCGTATACACGAAAAATACAATGGGATATTTTTTGGTAGAGTCGAAATTGGCCGGCTTTACCACCCACGCGTCCATTTCCGCTTCATCGGTCTTCACTTTGAAGAACTCAACATTGGCCTTCGATTTATCAGCCTTGGCAAGCGCTTCATTCACTTTTTCCTGTCCGTTCAATGCCTTATGGTCAGGTAACGATACCCATTCGTTAGACGGCTGTGTATAATGATTGCTGAAAGTGTGATATGCAAAAGCGCCTGTTGGCGATACGTTGTAACCATGAGTGCCCTGCTGGTTGGAGGGCGATAGCCTTTCAGCGGCGCCGCTTCCGTCGAGGCGTGTGCGGTATAAATATTTCTGCGTGGCATTGTCGGGCGAAGCAAAGAAGTATACATAACCCGATTTTTCATCGATGGCAGCAATGTCCATTACGTCGTAGTTGCCATTGGTGATGAGCTTTTCAGACTTCCCGTCGCGGCTGATGCGGTACAAATGACGCCATCCGTCCTTTTCGCTGGCCCACACGAATTCTTTGCCGTTGTTCAGCCAGTCCCATCCCCCGAATTGATAATCGAAGTCCCACAATGCAATAATGTCGATCCATGCAGGATCTTTTTCCTCATAAATTGTCCTAGACTGCCCTGTTGCAACATCGCACAACATGATCTTTGTTTCGTTTTGCCGGCGGTTCATGTGCTGAACAATTACTTCCTTGCTGCCGGCCCATTCCATGCGGGGAGCATAGGCGCCCAACGTGGCATCGTAAGGAATGTTCATCCATTTTGTTTTGGCGGTGGCTATATCCACCACGCCGATCTTAAATGGAGATGGCGGTTCACCCGCCACAGGATATTCCACAGGCACAGCCACCGGATAAATGGAATCGGTGAGGTTGATCATCAGGTAGTCTTTTACCTTCCGGGCGTCTATTTGCCAATATCCTATCTGACGGCTGTCGGGGCTCCACCGGAATCCGTCCCTGCAGAAAAACTCTTCTTCATAAGGCCAATCGAAAGTGCCGTTGATCAGTTTTCGGTGACCGCCGATGGTCAATGGTTTGACAGTCCCTGTCGCAAGGTCTTCCACGTACAGGTTATATTCACTGACGTACGCGGCCTTTTTTCCATCCGGGGAAATTTTAGCAAACATCAGCGACGATGCGGGCCTGCCCTTGCCCAGTTGCTTCAATGAATTATTAGAAAGGTCCAGCAGCCAGTAATCGCCGCGGGTATTGTACCGCCATACCCTTTTGGTATTGGTGAAAATAAGCACGCGCTTTCCATCTGACGTAAAAGCATAATTGTTCAGTGTTAGTGGCTTCGATTGACCCGCGGGTGTAAGCTTGTCTTTCGGCACTACCACGGTCTTGGTATTGCCGGGCAAAACATATTGAACAATTTCGCCTGCTTCCACTCTATAATAGGAGTTTCCGTCCTTGGACCATTTGATGGCGCCGCCTCCCTGCGCACTAACAATAACAACGATCAACACGCAAGCAGCGGTAAGGAAATACCTCGACGATTTCATAATAATCTGTTTATCCACAAATATTGCATTTTTTAAAATTATAAATACATTTGAACTCCCTCCTAAGAAATACGCTCCCGATCTGATTAGAAAAACTGGCAATTATTTATTTAATCCCAAAAAAACAATTATGAGAACGTATTTACTACGTCTATGCCTGGTTCTTTTCCTGGGTACGCTTGCTGCTTGTCAAAAAAATGTAGACACCCCCGCTGCCAGTGCTGAAGAAATCGGCGGTACTGCAGCTGTGGTTGTTCCACCCACTTGCGGCAATTCGCTGACAACCACTCTCGAAGACCTGGGCGGCGCCGTTTCCGGTTCGGTGCAAATCAGCAACGATGGTCTTAACTACTACATTAAGATCACAGAAACACTCGCCGATTATAAGATCGGCACAGTAAAATTATTGTACGGCGACGAGAACCATGTGCGGAACAGCCTACTAGGACTGATCCAGTGCGGCTTCCAGTCGCCTACAAATCCCGACATGACTGTTCATTACAGCCCCGGTCAGGATGAAGTGCTCATCACGATTCCCATTGCATCTATCCCACTCGAATGTTTCTTCTTTCATGCGAGGGTAACCGTTGAAAAACGTGATCCTATAACAGGCGCATTGTATTATGCGTACGATCTCTGGTCAAACGGCACCGCTAATGCAAGCCAGAACCCCTGCCAGGAATACTTCCAGTATTGCAGGCAGCAATGCCCGCCGACCGATTGCGGCCAGCTCCGTACACAAACACAGGGCGGATGGGGTGCACCGCCTAACGGCAATAATCCTGGTGTTTACCTGCATGCAAACTTTGCCGCTGCATTCCCGACCGGACTTACAGTAGGATGTGCGGGCGGAAGGACTGTTAAAATGACCACCGCACAGGCCATTACCAACCTGCTGCCCACTGGTGGACAACCCGCAGTGCTTACAAACAGCTACGCCAATCCTGGCACCGTTAAGAATGTGCTGGTAGGACAACTGATAGCGCTTACTTTAAGCGTTGGATTCGATCAGCACGACCCGAACTTCGGGCAAGCCGGCGTGAAGCTGGGTGATATGGTGATTGGAAGCGGCACTTTCGCAAACATGACCGTAAGCCAATTCCTTACCATTGCAAATAATGTATTGGGCGGATGTTCGAATGCATACACACCATCGGCTATCAATGAGGTGGCAAGTAAGATCAATGAGAATTATGTGGATGGAAACAGGGACAATGGCTTTCTGCTGTGTCCCACACAGCGATAGTAATTTCCGAAAGTATATTAAACAAAGTCCTGCTGTAATGCAGGACTTTGTGTTTTTATATGTTTATCGTCGACCGTAAATACTGCAATTCATTTAATTGCTGCATGATTTTTGCAATGAATTGAATACGTATAATTTCCATCCTTTGGATTACCCCTTTATTCCCAATCGACGGCGTCCATCTTCATTCCTCAACCTTTTAAAAATTGTTTTGCATGAAGAAATTTTATGCCGTTACCTTACTTGCATGTATTATTTGTATTACTTCCTGCCAGAAAGATGATGGACTGGTAATGCGCGATTCCGGCCAGGCCGACATCGCCGCGAGATTACAGGCTTGCGGCACGCCCTTCGATACCACGCTGATCAACTTTGGGGGATTGTTATCAGGCACCATCGAAGTATTGAACGATAGCGCCAGCTATTATGTAGTTATCCGCGAGCCTTATACCGATTATAAGATCAGCCGCGTCGAAATTTTGCATGGCACTCAGCAATTCGTTATCAACAACATCGTAGGATTGATCGATTGCAATACCTTATTCCCGCGCAATCCTCCTACTGTCATGAACTATAGCCCTGAAATAGACAGCACGGTGGTAATAGGAATACCGTTTGGAACAGAGACCTGCATATTCATGCACACGCACATCAAACTCACCAAGCGCGATGCCGCGGGCAATGAGCTGCATTCTTTCTGGATCTGGTCCAATGGCACCAACAATCCCAGCCAGAACCCCTGCCAGCAGTATTTCCGCTATTGCCGTCAAAGCTGCGGTGGTGGCGGCGGTGGCGATACCATTCCTCCTCCACCCACCGATACGTCAAGTTGCGGACAACTAAGGACACAAACACAAGGCGGATGGGGCGCGCCGCCCAATGGCAATAACAATGGCGTATACCTGCACAACAATTTTGCAGCGGCGTTCCCCGCGGGATTGAAAGCAGGATGCGCGACTGGTTATACTGTTCACCTTACTTCGGCGCAGGCGGTTACCAATGTATTGCCCGCAAGCGGCAGGCCCGAGGCGCTCAAAAAGAACTATACCAATCCTTCGGAACTAAAGAATACGTTGGCGGGCCAGCTCATTGCGCTTACGTTGAATGTGACGTTCGATAAATACGATCCCAATTTCGGGCAGGCGGGACGAAGATTGGAGACTATGTATATCAAAAAAGGAAAATTCCGGGGCAAGACCGTTGCAGAATTTCTCGAAATCGCGAATAAAGTACTGGGCAAGTGCTCGAATGCGTATAAGGCTTCGGATATTAATGAAACAGCCACCAAGATAAATGAGAACTATAAAGGCGGAACGAGCGATAAAGGATTTTTGGTTTGCAATTTGAATCAATGTGATGACGACGATGATGACGACGACGACGATGACGACGATGATGATGATGACGATGATGATGATGATGACGATGGTTGACCCCTGCTTACTAACCCAGACATACAATTCAAAAAAAACAGCCCCGATTTTTTCGGGGCTGTTGAATTATTATTGCTTCACTACCTGCGCAGTTCCTATCATCCGTCCTTTTGTTTCATCGTATATGCTTACCTGGTAGACGCCCGCAGGCTGTCCAGAAAACCTGATACTGGTAATGCTGCGGTTGGTGACGCTGGAGGTATGCACTTGCCTGCCCTGCATGTTATAGACTGTAATGCTATAGCGCTTCGATGCCATCAGCCCGCTGACGATCAACTGGCTTCTGAACGGATTGGGCGTACAACCTATCCGCTGCGCCGGGTTATCAGGATCGGTCAATCCTATGCTGGTGGATTTTATGATCATCACACTGTCGAGTGCTGTTTGCTGTGTGTAACAGGTTGCGCTGGTCTTCATCTTTACATAAATCCAATTGTTACCCAGCCGCAATGAAGAAGCTGCGATAGTATAGGTATTCGATTGCCCTTCGGGCTGTATGATGTGTGTGAAATCCCTGGTCAATGCAAATGTATACAGCGGCGTGTTACCTCCACCGGCGGCGTTACTGGCCGTGATGATCACCATGTCGTTTGTGTTCATTACAGTCGAGATGCTTGCAGTAACATTCACATCCGGCGTTGCAAGAGCAGATACCGTAAAGTTTACTGTGGTGGTACGCGTTGCGGTCATGTTGGCGAAAGTTACTTCCAGCACGTGCGCGCCAATGGATAACGTAGATGGATTGAAACCAAAGCTGCTGTCGCCTGCCAGTGAAAGCTGGTTGCCATCCAGCTTAACCGTTGCGGTGGCTCCTATGCCAGCCGGAGGATAGTTGCCCAGCTTTCCTTTTTGAATACCCTGGTTGTTGCAATAGCTGGCTTGCATTCCATTGACGATAGGCACTGGCGGCGCCGGCAATTGCAGGGTAAGTTTAATGCTATCGATATTGAATTGAGTGATGTAACACGAACTGCTTGTCTTCATTTTCACATACACCCAATTGTCTCCTGCTTGCAGGGAATTGGGATCAATAACCAGTACCGGGCTGCTGCTTTCGGAACGCAGAATGTTTGCAAAATCCCTATCCTTGGCGTAAGTGTACAATGGATGCTGACCGCCCCCGGTTGCATTGGCGGCAGTTATCACCACTGCGTTTATTAAATTAACGATCGTTGTAACGTTGGCAGATACATTTACATCCGGCATCACCGCAGGCTCTATAGTAACTATCCTTGTCAACGTGTCCGCACCAAAGTGGTTTGAAAATACTACCCGCAGTTGGTGTGTGCCGCCACCTATCGTAGCGGGGTCAAAACTAAAGGTGCTGTCTGCCGCCACCGGCAACAAATACGGACCCAGCTCCACTTTCACCGTGATGCCGGCAGTAGCCGCGGGCATATTGGCAATCTTTGCTCTCTGTACACCGGAGTTGCTGCAATAACTGTTCAACATGCCCGTAACAACCGGAGACGGCGGAGGTATCCCGGATTTAATGACTGTGAGCACAGTGTTTGTTTTGACCGGGAGGTTAAAATCAAAATAGATAGAGGCGCTGTTTTGGATAATGTCTCCCGCCGCCAAAGTCGATATTGGTTTTATGCTGTAACTGATATAGCCATGGCTGGCAGGCTCGTTGTGCACGCTGTCTACTAAATGAATATTTGAAAACGTCCACTCCAGCTTATTGCCATCGGTTATGGTCAAACGGTACGGATGGCTGGATGAAACCATTTCCATTGTAGTCCAGTCGAGCTTTGCATCCAATGTATCGCGAATGAAAATATTGAATGCCGTATCGTTACCTGTGTTTTGAAACCGGATGGTGTAGTTGATGTGCTTCCCGTCAAACACATCCTGAAGGCTGAAATTATCGCCCGTGGATTCTCGCTTATCGTTCGGATCATATCCACCACTCACTATTGCATGCGATATAGATGTATTGTTCGCTTTATTCAAATCGCCGGTCGTATCCACCACGGCCTTTGATGTAATGTGAGCAGAGAGCGGAGTGAGCGCCGACAATCGCATGTGGATGGTGATATTGACAGTATCAAGCGGGCCCAGGTATGGTATATTCCATGATATATCATTAGCCGCAATGCTTGTTTGTGTTGGAGCGGATGATAAGAACTGCAACCGTGAATCTTTGGTAAGTGTAACCGTCCGGTTGATTAATGTGTCGGTACCAACATTCACCACCTGTAATTTATAAGTAGCATCAAATCCTGGCCTGAAAGGGGTGGTTGAAAGCAGTTGCGCACGATAGTCACGTTGCCCGCCAAGGGGCTGCAGGGCGAAAGTCAGGTCAACCGAATTATTATACGTATTGAAAGTATTGGTAACAACAGCGGGAACGCCTATGTTATAGTACGGCAATGTTGAAATCACCTTGGTCTGGTATGTGCCGGTATCAACCACATTGGAAAAAAATCCGTTATAAACAAGGCTAGTTGTTTTAATCCCTCGTTTTGAACTCTCCACAAGAACATTGCCCGCCAGCGGCTCATTAGCATCCCTGACACCGCTCAGGTTATAATCTATGAATACCTGGCCCTTGATGGTATTTGTTTTGCCAAATTTTACTACCCACCAATCGTAACCACCGTGATTTCCACTTACATCACCATCATTTGATTTGGTATGGCCCACAACAATAAATTCATTGTCGCTCAGCGCAGCAGCGGACGTGAAATAATCGTCCTCAGTTCCACCAAGAATTTTCTCCCATGCAACCCTGGCGGCCAAACCAAACGCACTGATGATTCCATCTCTTTTTTTCAGGCTGATGCCTGCTGACGTGCTGTCCACGCTCCCGGCATACAGGTTTATCGTTTCGTTGACCACCGACAAAGACGAAGCTCCCTGTATATGGTAAGAGAAACCTGAGGTACAAGGAGGCCTCGAATATTGCAAGCTTCCAAAAAGACCACTGCCAAACATGCTGGTCCTTCCCAGATTAGCGCTCTTTGGTAAATGATCAAAAGTGCAAAAATTGGCCTCTGCCCCTAACCAAAGGTCATCGGTTGGCGTTCTTATGATGCTTTGGTACGAATACCGGTCTCCGCCGACATATGTGGCCAGCGTAAAATCAGCCCTCATTCTTATAAATTTACCACGGAGAGGAAAATTCGGGTTAGCGCCAAAATATCCATCATTTGAGTTGACCTCTGCCACCATGAAGAATTCGCCGTTCAGTCCTTCTTCGATATCCATGCCGAAGTCGTTGTCTGAGCCACCAAATGCACGCTGCCATATTATGTTGCCATTGGAGGTATTCACTTTCAAGGCCCATAGATCCACACCGCCCGCGTAACCTGTAACGTCGCCACCACTGGACCTTGTATTTGCCATAACCAGCGCATTGCCGTCAGCAGTCCTACTAATGCTTACCGCGCCATCATCACCAGAGCCCCCCAGGCATTTTTGCCATAATATGCCTCCGTAACGGCTAATTTTAACTAACCATACGTCAGAGCCCCCACGATTACCCGCTACGTCTCCATCATTAGAGGAAGTGCTTCCAGCACAGAGGTATGAACCATCTGGCGCAATGATAACTGAGTAAAAGCTGTCATTCGCGGATCCACCAAGACTTTTTTGCCATTCGATATTTCCATCGGCAGATAATTTCACCACCCATGCGTCAGAAGTGGCACTGGATCCATGGTGTCCGATTACATCTCCATCATTGGAAAGCGAGGAGCCCACAATTAATGCTCCATTGTCTACTGTGCGGATAACACAGCGTGCAACATCATCCTTTGATCCTCCCAATGCTTTCTTCCATAAAATAACAGGGGGCATCTGTTGTGCAACAACAACAGTGCAACAGCAACAAAGCGCAAGCAACCAGCTACTACAAAGGAGCTTCATATAGCACGTTTAGGGGCCTTAAATATAGGCAATCGGCTTGTTAACGAACGAGCCGACTGATCCTCTTAATATTTGAAAAACGCTTATTGTACCACTATTCTATGCGTCAACAGCTTATCTCCTATTGCCAGCTTGATGAAGTAGGTGCCTTTCTGTATGTTTCCAAGATTCAGTGTAGTAGTATAACTGTCTGCCTGCATGTTACCGAGGTTGCGCTGCATTACCTGTTTTCCGTTCATATCTACCACATCTATCCTGCAATTGCCTTCGATGCGGCCATTGATGTTGAGGGATACGACGTTGTTGGGAGTCGGGTTGGGATAAATGGTAACTGAAAGCTTACCGTCTTTTTTAGTATTGATGATAACGATGATGGAATGGTCATACTTGCCATCTTCGTCTATTATCTTCAACCGGTAGTAATTGTATCCAATAGCCGGGTTAAGGTCCTGGAATGCGTACGAGGCGCCGTTAATGCTACCTGTTGCCGTGACATTGCCAATCCTCGCGAAGTTTACACCATCGGTGCTGCGCTGCACTTCGAACGTTCTGGTATTTTGCTCGGTAGCGGTTTTCCAGGTAAGCATAACGATACCCTTATCCAGTACGCCTGTAAAATGTGTAAGCTTCACAGGCAGTGGCGCCGTACCTACGTTCATAGTGATAAAAGCAGTAGTGCCGGTATAATCGATGCTGTTCGAAGCATCCCATCCAATGGTATCTCTTCCGATGTAACCGTTGTCCGGAATATATACCAACGTGTTCAATTGATTCCGCGCTACTACACTGTTCAGGCTCAGGAATTGGCCGGTACTGGTATTCCTCAGCATCCCATGCGCGGGCGCCCTCGTGATCTTTACGTACACCAGATTGCCAGGCCCATAAAAATTAGAAGCAAAATCATTCGAATTAAATGCAAACGTTGTGTTTGGCGCAACTATCTCCTGGAAGCTGCTGATGCTGTTCGATGGAATATTCAAGTTGAGCTTCAACAGTTTTCTGCCAATAGCAAAGTACCAGGCGGTATCCCGAAAAACAGGAATGCCAAGACCTCCACCGATTTCTTGCAACACGCCGGTTTTTGTGGAGTGCCACCTCCTGTCGGTTACCGGAGCTGGTCTAAGAAATGTCACGTCACCATTTTCTCCCAATTCTTCAAACTCGCTATCGTTACCAAAAAAGGTAAGTTGGATATTCGCCCCTGTTGAATCGCGAAGCCAAACCTGGTCTACGCCGCCAGGCATGGTTTTGATATATGCTACGAATTTATTTTTGACGCGGAACCGGTTTTGCGACTGATCCGGAGGTACATTGCCTAAATCACTAAGCTCTATTTCCGAAGTGCCGTCGTGCATGGCTATCCGTACTGTATTCGGGCTGATCAACTTGCTATATGCCACATATTGACCGTCGGTGCGTGGCCACATCTTCGACGTGTCCGCGTGGTTGCTCAACAGGACACTAATGCTGTTGTTCTCCCATTTTTCAAGGTTTTGCAGAACACCCCTTGCTACTCCATAGAACGCCACCCCATTTGCGCCCACATCACCGCCACGGAACTGATTGGATTTTGTAATGAACGTATTCTCCCTGGTAGTAAGATCGCGGATGTACAGGCTATCGTTTGCATACAACAATGCAAAGTTGCCTTGCGAGCCAAACACAGTGTATGGAAGTTGGTACAACATGCCATTATTCCACTCATGCTGCGGAAACAGAACACCCTGCGGTGTTATAATGTGTCTTTTCATGGTCAGGAACTGACCCGAAGTGGTAATGCCGCCACTATATGGTATGTTCTCGGTTGCATTGGTAGTAATATCGATCAGCCGCAGGTTACCGGGACTTGTATCGTCACCGGTAAATACCTTGTTGTAATTGAAATCCGCGATCATGGAAGTGCTGCTGAAAATTTCTTCCAGGTAAGGGCTGCTCTCCACAAACACTTCGCCACTGTGCGTATTTGTTAGGTTTACCTTGTCTCTTGCAACAACCCGTACAAACACGCTCCTTCCTTCATCCTGCGAAAGATCGATGACCGTATCCACACTATTATAAAACGTGCCCACGGTATATGTGCCCGCGGCATTATTGACAAGTACAGTCAGTTGCACGCTGTCCATATTATCAGTGGCTGAACCCTTCACCCTGATGAGTGGCCTGGCCAACGAACCATGCAATATACTGTCCAGTGTAAATACCGGCGCCTGGTCATGTATAAAATCCCGGTTCGCAGAATTGCTGTTGCTGAATACATCGGTCGCCTCCACCACTACATTCAGTGTATCGAGCGGCAAACCGGCCAGGTTCAACTGGCCCGTCCATCCAGTGGCCGCGTTAAACACCAGCGTGGTTTGTCGTCCGGAAACCGTGGCCGTTACTGTATTCAATTGAAAATTGGATGTAACAGTCGCCCGTATCGATAGATTATCTTCCACTACCTGCAGGTGCGCAGGATTGATGATATTGACGGTTATCTGGGATTTAGCTGTGGAGCCGGTGAACATGCAGGCAAGCAATGGCAAGCACAGCATCAGGGCCTTGGGTAGAGATCGCATAATAGCTACTTTTTATGAACTACGTTGTAAATACCTCAACAGTTGGACTTCCCAGAAATCAATGTGGATATGGGTTTCAGGCCATCCAAAGGTATAGGAATATTGAAATAAAGCCGCTTTTTACGCAAAAACAAGGCCCTTATCATGATTTCCGTGCAGAAACCGGTGATAAGTGGTCCACAAGTGAATAACAAAAAATCCCCGCTGATACAGCGGGGACCTCTATTAAAACAGATCAATGTGTTTTACGCATTCACCTTTCCCTTCACCTTCGCGATCACTTCTTCTGCTACGTTGGTCGGAGCAGGAGCATAGTGAGAGAACTCCATGGTAGAAGTTGCACGGCCCGATGAAAGCGAACGCAGTTGCGTTACGTAACCGAACATCTCGCTCAGCGGGACCTTTGCACGGATCACCTGGGCATTGCCCTTGGTGTCCATTCCTTCCAGGATGCCGCGGCGGCGGTTAAGGTCACCGGTAACATCACCCATGTATTGGTCTGGAGTTACCACTTCCACTCTCATGATGGGTTCCAGCAGCACAGGCTTTGCTTTGCGGCCGGCCTCGCGGAAACCGCTCTTGGCGCACAATTCAAACGACATAGAGTCGGAATCCACATCGTGGTAGCTTCCGTCGAACACACGCACTTTCATGTGCTCCAGCGGGTAGTTTGCCAATACACCACTCATCATCGCGGATTCAAATCCTTTCTGTATGGGCTGAATGAATTCCCTGGGGATAGATCCACCGAAAATATCATTCACGAACTGGAAGGCTTTGCCGGGATTTTCAGCCAGCCACTCTTTATCGGCCGGCCCGATCTCGAACACGATGTCGGCGAACTTACCGCGGCCACCGGTTTGCTTTTTCAGCACTTCGCGGTGTTCAACGGTATTGGTGAACGCCTCTTTATACGCAACCTGGGGCGCGCCCTGGTTTACTTCTACTTTAAATTCCCTGCGCATACGATCAACAATGATCTCCAGGTGCAGCTCGCCCATTCCGCTCAACACGGTCTGGCCGGTGTCTTCATCTGTTTTTACACGCAGTGTGGGATCTTCTTCGATCAGTTTTGAAATCGCGATACCCATTTTATCAACGTCGGCCTGTGCCTTGGGCTCAATGGCCAGCGAGATCACAGGCTCGGGAATGAACATGTTCTCCAATACGATGGGATGTTTTTCATCGCACAGTGTATCACCCGTCTTGATCTCTTTAAATCCAACAGCCGCGCCGATATCACCCGCCTCGATAAAATCGATGGGGTTTTGCTTGTTCGCGTGCATCTGCATGATACGGCTGATCCTTTCGTTCTTGCCGCTTCTTACGTTCAGCACATAAGAACCTGCATCCAGTCTGCCCGAATAGCAGCGGAAGAATGCCAGGCGTCCTACGAACGGGTCGGTCATGATCTTGAATGCAAGTGCCGAGAACGGCTCTTTCGCATCCGGTTTACGGGAAATTTCTTCGCCGTTATCGGGATTGAGACCTTTGATGGCTTCGATGTCAACGGGGCTGGGCAGGTAGCGCACCACGCAATCCAGCATGGTTTGTACGCCCTTGTTCTTGAATGCAGATCCGCACAGCATGGGCACAATGCTCATGTCGATGGTAGCTTTGCGGATAGCCTCGTGCACTTCGGCCTCGGTGATGGTATTGGGATCTTCAAAGAATTTCTCCATCAGCTTATCATCATACTCGGCCACCGCTTCAATCAGCTGTTCTCTCCAGTACTGCGCTTCTTCTCTCAGGTCGGCGGGGATCTCCACTTCCTGGTATGTCATACCCTGGGTAGAATCGTCCCAGATAATGCCTTTCATTTGTATCAGGTCAACGATGCCCTTGAACTGGTCTTCTGCACCGATTGGCAGTTGCAGGGGAACTGATTTTGCTCCGAGCATTTCACGCACCTGCTTCACTACGTTCAGGAAGTCGGCGCCCGCACGGTCCATTTTATTTACGAAGCCCAGGCGGGGAACGTTATAACGGTTGGCCTGGCGCCATACGGTTTCAGACTGCGGCTCTACGCCGTCAACGGCAGAAAACAGGGCAACCAGTCCGTCCAGCACACGCATGGAGCGTTCTACCTCCACGGTAAAGTCAACGTGGCCCGGCGTATCGATGATGTTGAATTTGTACTTCTTGGTATCGGGTATAGCTTGTCCCTGCTTGGTAGGGAAGTTCCAGAAACAGGTAACGGCCGCTGAAGTAATGGTGATACCTCTTTCTTTTTCCTGCTCCATCCAGTCGGTAGTAGCAGCACCGTCGTGCACCTCGCCCAGTTTGTGCGACATGCCGGTGTAATACAGGATACGTTCTGTACACGTGGTCTTGCCGGCGTCGATGTGGGCCGCAATACCAAAGTTTCTCTGAAATCGTAAATCTGCCATTGTTGTGTATTAAAAAATGTTTGTCTTATCAGACCGAAAATCGGTGCGCAAAGGTAAGGAAAATAAGCAGAAAATGAGCGGTTAAGACCCGGTTAATTCATAACAAAACACCCCGCTCGTGGCGGGGTGATGCATATGTAGTAAAACTTCGATTAAACCTTAAAGTGCGCGAATGCTTTGTTGGCTTCAGCCATGCGGTGCGTATCTTCTTTCTTTTTGAAAGCAGCGCCTTCGCCCTTGCTGGCCGCGAGGATTTCATAGGCCAGTTTTTCAGCCATGCTGCGGCCGTTTCTCTCGCGGCTATAGCGGATGAGCCATTTCATGCTTAGGGATATTTTCCTGTCGGGACGCACTTCAGCGGGAATCTGAAAGGTGGCACCACCGATACGGCGGCTTCTTACTTCAACAGAAGGCGTTACATTGGAAAGGGCCCTTCTCCAGATGTCATAACCGTTTTCACCGGATTGCTTGGACACCCTGTCGAGTGCATCGTAAAAAATGTTGAACGCTGTATTTTTCTTACCCTCCCACATCAGGTTGTTCACAAAGCGGGTTACCATGATATCATTGTACCTGGCATCCGGCGCTAAGGGTAATTTTTTGGCTTGTGATTTCCGCATAACTAATTATCTGATTAGCTGATTATCGCTTTTTTATTTTGATCAGTTTTATTTTGTCCCCCTCCTTCACTCCTCTTTCCTTATCTCTCTTATCCTATTTCTTTTTGTCTTTCTTCGTTCCATATTTCGAACGGCTCTTCTTCCTGTCCTTTACACCCGCGGTATCCAGGCTGCCTCTTACGATATGATAACGAACACCCGGCAAATCCTTTACACGGCCTCCGCGGATGAGCACAATGGAGTGCTCCTGCAGGTTATGTCCTTCTCCCGGTATGTATGCAATAACTTCTACTTTATTGGTAAGGCGAACCTTGGCCACCTTCCTAAGCGCCGAATTCGGTTTTTTGGGAGTGGTGGTATAAACACGGGTACATACGCCGCGGCGTTGCGGACAGGCATCCAATGCCCTCGATTTACTTTTTGCCCTGATGATCTCTCTTCCTTTACGAACTAATTGCTGAATAGTAGGCATTCTGAACCTTTTAATTTTGGGACGGCAAAGGTAACGGCCAATGCCGTAAATTCCAAAAAACAAGTCCCAAAAAGCCAAAAAAACTCCTAAAAATCAAAGCCCAAAGGCTATTAGCCATTCGGGCTTTTACAGTCGATTATTGTTGTCTGTCCTGGTCCTACACCTTCCACATCCATCCGTGCTTGTCGGCCATCCTTCCTTCCCTGATGTCGGTAAGCTGCTTTTTCAGGGCCGGCGAAGTTTGCCATTTGCTGGTATCGAACTCCATAACATAGTCCTTATACCTCAATTCCCTGATCATGGTAACGGTGGCTGCGGTGCCGGTGCCGAACACCTCGTACAGCAGTCCTGCGCGGTGCGCATCGATCAGGTCGTCGATGCTGATGGGCCTTTCTTCTACCCTGAAGCCCATGTCTTTCAACAGTACCATAGCGCTGTCGCGGGTAACGCCTTCCAGGATGGTACCCTGCGTAAGGTCGGGTGTAAAGGCGGTATCGCCAATAATAAAGAATACGTTCATCGTGCCAATTTCCTGCACGTACTTGTGCTCGGCCGCATCGGTCCACAACACCTGGTCGTAGCCCTTGCGCTTAGCCTCCGCGGTAGCCAGCATGCTCGACCCGTAGTTGCCCGCTGCCTTCGCATAACCAACGCCTCCCGGAGCCGCCCTGGTGTATTTTTCCTCTACATAAATGCGCATGGGCGTATTGTAATAGGGACCGGTAGGACTAAGAATAATGATGAACTTATACGAATCCGACGGCCTCACCCCGATGATCTCATCGGAGGAGAACATAAATGGACGAATATAAAGTGAATGATCGTCCTTATCCGGTATCCAGTTCTTATCCAGCTCAATCAGCCTGCGCATGCCTTCCATGAAGATCTCTTCAGGTATCTGCGGCATCTCCATGCGCTGTGCGGAAATATTGAATCGTTTGTAATTATCATGCGGCCTGAAAATAAAGGCATTCCCGGCTTTGTCCCTGTAAGCTTTGATGCCTTCGAATATGGCCTGCCCGTAGTGCAGCACAGCGGCCGAAGGGTTCATCAGGAGGGGCTGATAAGGTTTGATCTCGACGTTCTTCCATTCACCATTTTCAAAATCGGCCTCAAGCATGTGGTCCGTGAAAAACTTACCGAAGGGTATGTTTTCCAACGGCGTATCCAACAATTTGCTCCGCTCTACCTTGGTTACAGGAATGCTGTAGGCTGCAATCATAATGCTCTTTTTTTTAATCGTACAAAGAAACAATTATTACCGTGGCTGGCAAAACTGCCGGCTAAAAATTGCTAACATATGTTAGTATGATTAACAGAAATAATCATACCTGATTTTTAATAGATAACTTGCGCTTCAAAGTTCCGTTTGGAATTTTTTGCCCGATAAATACATTACATGAGCCTCAGGGATATTCAACTAACGCCGCTTATCATCAACGAATTATACCGCGATTTATTGGTTGACATTACAGACCATGCCACGCAACCGCCCTTACCGGGAACTGAAAAGCACGCAGACAAAGCTGCTGTTTCAGAATGGGTGCCGACCGCGTTCGCCGACAGACCTCCCAACCCGGTTGACAGACCCCTTCCCCGCCCTGTTACCGAGCCCGTTTCAACGCTGCGCCCGGTTGAAAACAACACCGATCACATTAAATTCCTGGGCGGCAATAAAAAGCGCATAGCCTTCGTCGTCAATTCTCCTAATGATGTATACCTGCCCGACGCTGAATTGGATTGGCTCGGCAAAATGCTCGAAGCCTGCCGCCTCAATCTCGGCGACGTTGCAATAGCCAACATCGCCGGTAATAAATTTTCGATTACCGACATCAAAAATGAATTGTTCAGCACTATAGTTATTTTATTAGGCACGGAACCTTCGGCCATACAATTACCCATCAATTTTCCGCCTTTCAATTTGCAATCGCACGATGGAATCGTATTCCTGGCCACTCCCCCGCCACGCCAGCTCAATCAGTCTACCGCCGAAGCAAAATTGCTCAAAAGCAAGCTGTGGGTATGCCTGCAGAAATTGTTCAAACTCGCCTGACCATGCGATTGATATTCGCCACCAATAATGCTCATAAGATCACCGAAATGCAGTCGGCTATCGGGGATGCATTCGAGCTGATTACCTTAAAACAAGCCGGCATCGATATAGACATTCCAGAACCACACGATACGCTCGAAGCGAATGCACTGGAAAAAGCACGCACCATTTACAACATCACCCGCAAGAATACCTTTAGCGAAGACACGGGCCTGGAAGTGGAGGCCCTGAATGGAGAGCCCGGCGTTAAAAGCGCGCGCTATGCGGGCGAAGGCAAAGTTTTTAGCGATAATATTAAAAAGCTGCTGAACAGGCTGCAAGGGCATTCGAACACCAAAGCCCGCTTTCGCGCCGTACTGGCCCTGATATGGGATGAAAAGGAATTTCTTTTTGAAGGCATATGTGAAGGAGAGATCATACCTTTCCCCCGTGGAAATGAAGGCTTTGGGTACGATCCCGTTTTTGTGCCCGCCGGTAGTGGCAAAACCTTTGCAGAGATGGATATGGACGAAAAAAACCGGTACAGCCATCGCACCAGGGCGGCCGCTAAACTGGTTGACTTTTTGAACCAACATATTAATCATCAATCCCAAACATCCGCAACTACCTGAAAAAAAGTGGAGCATAAAAGCAACTATATTATTCCTGAAAGCGACTTAATCAAGGCATGCATTGCTGGCAACCGGGCCATGCAGGAAGAGTTGTACAAGCGATTTGCTCCTAAAATGTACGCGGTTTGCATGCGGTACGCCAACAATGCCGACGATGCGCAGGATCTTTTACAGGAAGGATTTATTAAAGTGTACAGGAACTTGGCAAAGTTCAGGGCCGAAGGGTCGTTCGAAGGCTGGGTAAGGCGTGTTTTTGTAAATACCTCCATTGAGCACTTCAGGCGCAAGAGCAACCTGTACAGCATTACTGAAAAAGAAGAAAATGTCATAGAAGACGCGGACATCACTGCGTTGGACAACCTGGCTGAGAAAGACATCATCAATCTTATCCAGGAACTATCGCCGGGATATCGCACCGTTTTCAATATGTACGTGATCGAAGGCTATTCGCACAAGGAGATCGGGAACATATTAGGCATTAGTGAAGGAACGAGCAAATCGCAATTAGCAAGAGCAAAGGCCATCCTGCAGAAAAAAGTGCAGGAAAGGTTGGAAGAAACCCGAAAATCGTTTACCCGTTGATCCCCTATGACCGGAGACTTACAATATCGCCTATATAACATCAGCATCGATCCTCCCGTCGATGCCTGGCCGAAGATTGTCGAACAACTGGACAATGCGGCCCGCGAACAAATCTCGCACAAGCTGCAGGACGCGGCGCTCGACCCTCCCGCAAAAGCCTGGCAAAACATAGCGGCCGCCCTCGATGAAAGCAATACATCCAAAGTAATTCCTATTGCACGCAATTGGAAACGATTGGCAGTTGCAGCATCTGTAATCGCGGTGATTGCAGTTGGTGCCATGTTGTATTTCAAACCAGCAAATACCGCCAATACCGCAGGCAACACTTCTACACAAGCCAAGGATACGCCCATTGTACATAACCCGGTGCCATCAAACACCGACGATGATAACAGTAACAAGACCAATGTGGCTGGTGTTACCGCTTCGTCTCGCGATGAAAATACCAACCGATCTTCCAATCCCGTGAAATTATTTGCATTCACCAATCCCGGCAGCACCACTGTACGTTACGCGCACATCGATGTGGCCGAGATCACCGTAGGCAATGCAGAAGACGAAACCGAGATCAATGAATCCATTGTCCAATACGCTTCCCTGGAACCCGAAGCACGCGTAGGCCCGCAGGATTATCTTACCATTATCGCTCCCAACGGGCAGCCTGTAAGAATATCCGCCAAGTTTACCGATGCAGTCGGTTTTGTATTTACCGATGCGCCTACCGAAAGCATCGATATGGCCATTAAAAGCATTTCGTGGAAGCAACGCTTCCGCAGCTGGAGTAACAAGCTCATGAGCAATGCTGCATTCATGCCTGCGGCTACCAATTTTCTCGACATCATAGAGCTGGAGCAATTGTTGAAAGAGTAGCGTAGGTTTGCATCTTCAATTCCTCCACGCTGCCATGCAAAGAATAAAGATCGAGCTCCCTGAACACTTTAGTTTTACCACAAGCATACCTGTACGTATAACCGATGTTAATTACGGCGGCCATGTTGGCAACGACACGGTCCTTTCCATTATTCATGAAGCAAGAATGCAGTTCCTGCGCCACCTTGGATTTAGCGAACTGGACCTCGGCGGCACAGGCATTATCATGAGCGATGTAGGCATACAGTTTAAATACGAACTATTTTATGGCGATGTAGTGCTGGCATCTGTTGCCATGGGCGCTTTAAGCAAAATAGCATTTGACTTATACTATAAGCTGGAAAAAGAATCCAATGGCGTCAAAGTGCCGGTAGCCGCTGCAAAAACAGGCATGGTTTGCTTCGATTATGAACGCAGGAAACTGGTGCCCATGCCGGAGAAAGTAAAGTCCGTGCTTTTACGATTATAATCGGTAGATCTTTCTTTCACGTTTGTTGGCCCCCATATTTATGGATGTAAGGCCCGGCGGTGCCGCGGACCGATACATCTGTCATCATTTCACGCGCCGCTGCACTATTGCTACACTATATCAAAGACGCGGGACATGGCCCCCGCTCATGAAACTTTTACGATAATAAAGCAGGATTAGACAATCCTCCCGCCGCTAATTTCTTCTACGCATTTATTCCGCAATTTTTATTGATTTTAATCAATAAAACCCAAAGGTCAACCACTTATGTTTGAGAAGCACTTTAAAAGGAAGTAACGCTGCTAATCAATTCTAAACGATAAAAATGAGCATTATGAGAAAGCAACTGAAAATTAAAAAAGTCTCGACGAGCTCATTAGTGAAAATGAGCCAGGATGTAGAGGTATATGGTCGCATAGGTTGCAAATAAACCAGCCCTCGGGATTGGAGATGCTGGAGTTGCAAAAAAATTCCTATTTAAAACTACCGGCAAAACCATGTGTCTAACTAAATCGCCAGAAAATAATTTGCCGGTTTCAGTTTTTTGATACCCATACCGTTTCATATTATCATTTGAGCAAGTTTAGTTATGAGGATAAAGAAGTTTCCATTTTATCGACAGATCGATAGCATGGACTGTGGACCCACCTGCCTGCGGATGATCGCAAAATACTACGGCAAAAGCTATACGCTGGATACCCTAAGGGAAAAAAGCTATATAGACAGGCAGGGCGTTTCTCTCCTGGGGATCAGTGATGCGGCCGAAGCAATAGGGCTCCGTACAACCGCGGCATTGGCAACGTACGATGCATTAATAGAAGAAAAACCATTTCCCGCAATTATTCATTGGCGCGGCAACCATTTTATCGTCCTGCACGCAATCGATAAAAAAGGAAATGCTCACATAGCCGATCCCGGGCACGGAAATATAAAGCTAACCCGCCAGCAATTCATCAGCAGCTGGAGCGGCAGCATGATCAATGGAGAAAAAGAGGGAATGATCCTTTTCTTTGAACCTTCACCTGAGTTTTATTCCCAGTCAGACACAAAAGAGAAAGCAAAATACCGCGGCATGCGGGAGCTCATTTTTTATGTCAAGCCCTATAGAAAATTCATCGCACAATTATTCCTGGGACTATTGGCGGGCAGCATCCTGCAATTTGCATTCCCTTTCCTGACACAGTCCATCGTGGATCTGGGCATTTACACCGGCGACCTGGGCTTCATCAATCTAATCTTGCTAGCCCAGATGATGTTGTTCCTGGGGCGGATCTCCGGTGATTTTATCCGAAGCTGGATATTGCTTCACATGGGAACGCGGATCAACATTTCAATGGTATCGGATTTTTTGGCTAAGCTAACGAGGTTGCCCATTTCTTTTTTCGACGGTAAAATGACGGGCGACCTCCTGCAACGGGTAAGCGATCATCACCGAGTGCAATCTTTTATAACCTCATCGGTTACCACCACGCTTTTTTCATTGCTGAACCTGATCGTGTTCTCGTTGATATTGCTCTGGTATAATTTCCTGATATTCTCCATTTTTATCGTCGGCAGCGGATTATATGTTGTCTGGATAGCCATATTCCTCAAAAAAAGACGGGATATAGATTATCGCCGCTTCGAATCACTGTCCAATACACAGAGCGGCCTGATCCAGTTCATTCATGGCATGCCTGAAATAAAAATGAACAATGCGGAAAAGCAAAACAGGTGGAAATGGGAAGGACAGCAGGCAAAATTATTCAAAGTAAGCATAAGCGGGCTTTCGCTCGAACAATACCAGCAGATCGGGTCTTCCTTTATCAATGAATTGAAAAATATCCTGATCACTTTCATAGCAGCAAGGGCGGTCATTACCGGAGATATTACGCTGGGCATGATGCTGTCTGTGCAATACATAATCGGACAATTGAATACCCCTATAACAGAGCTGGTCACATTTATGCGCTCATGGCAGGATGCCAACATAAGTCTGGAACGGATCGGCGAAGTATTCTCGAGAGACGACGAAGAAGATGGCAATGCCGAAAGGCTTACCAGCCTGCCCGCAGAGCATTCCATTCATTTAAAGAATGTAAGCTTTCGATATGGTGGCCCTAATACGCCGCTGGTGTTGGACGATGTGAGCTTTGCCATTCCCCAGGGTAAGGTTACCGCTATCGTAGGCGCAAGCGGAAGCGGAAAGACCACGCTGTTGAAACTATTATTAAAATTTTATAAACCGTCGGGCGGCTCGATACTGATAGGAAATCACAAGCTCGATAGTTACATGCACGGCGCGTGGCGAAGCAAATGTGGCGTGGTGATGCAGGACGGCTATATTTTCTCGGACACCATTGCAAAGAACATCGCCGTCTCTGCTGAAAAAGTCGATATGGACCGGCTCGTGTATGCCACGAAGATTGCCAATATTCAAAATTTTATAGAAGAGCTCCCGCTCACCTACAATACCAAGATCGGGAACGATGGTATTGGCCTTAGCGGAGGACAACGCCAGCGTATCTTAATTGCGAGGGCGGTATACAAGAACCCCGAGTTCATTCTCTTCGATGAGGCAACCTCTTCCCTGGATGCCGCCAATGAAAAGATCATCATCGAAAACCTGGCTAACTTTTTTACAGGCAAAACGGCCGTTATTATAGCCCATCGTTTAAGCACCGTTAAGAACGCCGGCCAGATCATTGTGCTGGACAAAGGGAAGATCGTTGAATGCGGAACGCACGAAGAACTTACCAGGTCGAAACGCGCTTACTATACCCTGGTTAAAAATCAATTGGAACTAGGCTCTTAAAAAATAGTGATATGAAATATACGTTGTCAGGAAGGGACCAGGACCAGGTTGAGCGTATGCTGCATCTTGGTATACTTATTCTTCAAAAACTGAACGTACAGTTCACCCGTGATTATTTACAGGAGTCAATCGTAAAATGTTATGACCTGATCTTTAACTCAAGTTCCGAGACCGCTGAAAACAACGACGAGGTTGCGGACAGAAATGATCCTTCTAACCTGGCACTTGCTTTATTGGAGGCGCTCAAAAAATACAATATCAAATACACTGTTGTTGAAGAACCCGTCGTTTCAAAAGATTCGGCCTTGATTGTTATTCGGTCGGGCGCTACGGACAATGAGTCGTTTAATGACCTGGTACATCTTCACTCCCCCTGGGGAGAGCGATCAGAGGACGCGGTTCAAACCTACGTGTTGCTGAAAAAGACTGAATTTTCACGTGAGCCCTACTATGAATTCAATTATAAGCGGCAACGTTTATCAAACTTATCGCAGGTATTAAGCGGATCGATTGTAACTATAGCCCTGGCGGCCGCATTGTATATTGGGTTTTCTAACTTGCAGCTTGCGGTATGGTTACCGGAATTGCTGATCCTTGGCCTTGGGATCTTTCTTTCCTATAATATTTTCCTGCTCGATAAAACCAATAAAGCCAACAGCTACCTGGTGAAACGCTTCTGTTCCAACAGCAATAATAAAACAGGCTGCAAAGATGTTTTGGCTTCCAAAGGCTCGAAATTATTTGGCGTCATAAGCATGACCGACATAGGCATGGTATATTTCGGAAGCCTGTTCACTTTTCTGTTATTCAGCATATTGACCAGTCGTTACGCGGAGAACCTGGGCCTGTTTTTTTGGTGTGCGGCGCTGCCGGTGGGATTTACCTTTTATTCAATCTACTATCAATTAAGCGTTATAAAAAAAGTATGCGTGCTGTGCATGTTTGTGCAAGCGCTGCTATGGATCCATTTTGCGTACTTTCTATTCATTACCCGAAATAGCGGCATTCCTGCTATAGACATGGCGGGAGCGGTTCAGCTAGCGCTAGTTGCCCTGGGAGTAGCCATTATATATTCGCTGTTCGAAAAAACGACCGGGTTGCAAAGGTCTGTCACACAACTCTCGCTGAAAGCTTATAATAATAAGAACAACCTGGATTATTTTGATGCGGATGTCAACAGGCAAAAGGCTTTTAATGAGCCCGAGCTGGGCGGCATGACGACGTTTGGCAATATGGAGTCTACGGTAAGGCTAACGGGCATCATATCACTGGCCTGTGCGCCCTGCGGTGAAATGTTCAAAAGGCTGTTAAGCCTGGCAAATTGGTTCGAGGATGGCATATACATCAGGATAATATTCAAGGGTGATGAACTTACCGGGCCATTGGTGAGGCATGTCCTGTACCTCTCATTATTGAAAGATGAAAAAGAAATTGTCGCTTTCGTAAACCGGTGGTTTGCTTTCCTGGAAGAAAGGTCGGCAAAGGGCGATAAACTGGCTGATATCATCCAACGCTGGACCAGTGAAAATCAAATGATGAAAGCAGACCCGGAACTTAAATTCATCTACGATAGTTACCTGGATTGGGCGAATAATCAATTCATACCATATACGCCTTTGCTGGCATTGAACAACAGGTTATTGGCGGAAACATACTATGACACCGATATTTTGAAAAACATCATCGAAAAAAAATTAGAGGAAAACACGGTGTTGGAAGAAGCATAAAATAAGCGTGCGATGGAAAACAATAACAACAATAATAATGGATCGGCGCACAAGCCCGAGGAAGTAGAAGAAATAGACTTTCGTAGTGAAGAAGTGGGTGAGATACTCACTGCGATGCCTCATTGGACCATCCGCTCCGGCTCTGGTTACCTGTTGTTGCTGATTGTGCTTGCATTGATCATTTCATGGTTCATCAAGTATCCTACCATCATCAAAGCGTCCGCAACCCTAACCAGCACATCTCCCCCCATCGACATGATAGCAAAAAGCTCGGGGTACGTGACGCTGCTGGTCCAGGATAACGAACCAATTGCCATCGGCCAAACGATAGGATATTTAAGCAGCTCGGTAAATGCCGGGGACATGCTTTCTCTTAAAGGGAAATTAGATTCTTTTAAAACTGCTTTTTATTCTAATCCAGCTTTAATAGAAAACTACAAATTCACGGAGAAGGTCAATTTCGGGGAATTCCAGGCTGCGTATAATCAACTGAAAAAAACGCTCGGCAATTACCAGTTTTTTATTCAGCAGAAAAGTCATGCCCAACGCGCCAGCCTGTTGAGGGCCCAGATCAGCAAGGGCGGGCAACTGGCCAGGCAGATGCAAGCCGAGAACGTGATCAAGCAGAATGAACTGCAACTATCAAAGCAGGCTTTTGAAAGAGACTCTATTTTATATACTGAAAAAGTGATCGCAAAATCAGAATACGAAGCAAAGAAAAAGGAATACTTATCCAATGTGAGGAACTATCAAAATGCACTTTCGGGTTTAACGGCCAGGCAGATTGATAGCATCGAATTGTACGGAAGGATCAATGACCTGCAGTTGGAAGGCCAAAAGCAACACGACGAACTGCTCACCCAAATTGAAGTTGCAATGAATGAGCTGGACGCCAAAGTGAAGCAATGGGAAGAATTATATCTGATAAAATCCCCTATCGAAGGAAAACTTGCGCTGTTTTCCTATTGGGCAAATAATCAATTTATCGAATCAGGCCAGGAAATAGCTTCTGTCATCCCGGGAAATAAAGATTATATAGTCAGGGCCAAAGTGCCTGTGGCCGGCTCGGGTAAAATAAAACTGGGACAGAAAGCAAATATCAAGTTAGACAACTACCCATTCAATGAATATGGGATGCTGAATGGAAAAGTGAAAGCTGTCTCGCTAATCCCGAAGGAAAATAATTACAACGTATTGGTTGAAATACCTCCGCATTTGGTAACTACGTACAATAAACGCATCGACTTTAAACAAGAGATGAGCGGACAGGTAGAGATCATTACAGATGACATAAGATTTCTTGATCGTTGCTTTTACCAATTTCGTCAGTTGGTCAATAGTAAATGATACATGGTTTTGTCTTTTTTTGCTTTTATTCAATAGAACTCATTTGTCTTTGCTGATTGTGCTGAATTTGGATGTGAATTTTATTATATTGCAAGTACGACAAGTTTCGCAGCAAAGTAAACGCCATTTAAAACATTACAGTGATGAAGGCTGGACAAATAGATGCAGATGGCTATCCTCGACTACAGGATTTTCTTCGAACGTTCGGGACTTTCTCGTCACAAGACTGGAACGAATTTGAAGCGATATTGACGCCGGCGTTTTATCCAAAAGGATCCATCATTCACTCCGAAAATAAGGTTTGCCGGACCGCATATTTCATATTATCGGGATGTGTGCGCATTTATTATATCAATGACGGCGGCCAGGAAATCTCAAGCGACTTTTTCTTCGACGGTCATATTTTTACCGCATTTTCGAGTTTCTGGAAACAACTACCCACCAGTGAAAATATCTCTGCACTGCAGGACACTACTGTTCTTGCTTTCCAGTACCGCGATGTACAATCGCTGATCCAACGCAATGAAGCCTGGCGGAATATTCACAGCAATATGTTGATCAGGCTTATCCTGCATACTTATGAGCGAGATGAAATACTGGCGGAAAAAGATCTGGTTCAGCGATTCAAAAAAATGTTAGCGCTGCGGCCCGGTATATTCATGCGGGCAAAACAAATACATTTGGCATCATTCTTAGGAATGACGCATGAAACGTTCTCACGCATCAAGGCTACCGTCATAGGAAAAAACAAGCTCTGCTCAGATGATGTTTACATCCGTTCCCAAAACGGCATCAGCATGTAACGGGTAAGACATGAGAAAAATAGCATTCGTAAACGCTGAAGATGAAACCCAAAAGTTGATGATCTATCAATCAACTGAAGGCGTATATGTTTTTGGATACGACTGTTTGCAGGACACGTTTGCGAATTGGGACAATTGTTTTGAAAGTATAAAAGATGCAGCCGAATATTGCCAGGATACCTATGCCATTGATGACAATTCATGGATTGCGATTGCAGACCCTCAGGAAGGATGCCAGCACGATTTTATTATGCCGACAAAGGTTAAAGGACGTGAGACGGGACTACCGGAATATGGAAAATTTCTCACTTTAATAAATGGCAAATGGGCTGCAAGCGTTAACCACGATGAATACCACACACTTGCCGGCCTAACTGTCAATGAGCGGCTTTTTGTAACCGGACTGACAAATGAATTTGAAGCCGCAATGAAAAATGATAAGCCGAAAGCCAGCAAAATTTTACAAGCTTTGGGAATTGATGAAGCGGCAGTGGAGAAATAGTAAGTATTTATTTCATCATCCCCTGTAAACTTTGCTCGAGGCCTGAAATGGAGTACAGCTTTTGTCAAATGCTGCTTTTCCAAATATTCCAACTTTCTTCCGCCTGTATCACCAGCATTTCTTCCCCGTTCTTTATAACCGCGCCACGCTCCTCGCCTTTGCGCAGGAACAATGTTTTAGCAGGATTGTAAATGAGATCGAACAGGTAATGCTGCGGCGTTAGCGCATGGTATGGTAATGGTGGAGACTGGTCCTCGTTGGGATACATGCCGAGCGGTGTAGTATTGATAATAACCTGGTACGATGCGAGTATGGATTCATCCACTTCATCGTATTGCACGCAAACAGGCAGCGCCTGCCGCTTGCGGCTCACGAACGTATGATCGATGTCCAGTTTCTCTAAAACGTACGACACCGCTAAGGCCGCGCCCCCGGTTCCTAATACCAATGCCCTTCTATGATGCGGCTGTAACAATGGCGCAAAGCTTTTTTCAAACCCAATTACATCTGTATTGTAACCGGTAAGGCGGCCATTTTCAATTGCAATGCAATTGCACGCGCTCAAATTCGAAGGCAGGTTCTCGGTCGAGTGCAAAAAAGGCAAGACGGCCTGCTTGTAAGGAATGGTCACATTCAACCCGTGCAGATCAGGACATCGCGTAAGCAATCCTGGTAACTCTTCAATAGAAGCAATAGGGAACAGCTCATACGCACAATCCGTAATGCCTTCCCTGTGGAATTTTTCTTCGAAATACTTTTTGGAAAAAGAATGGCTTAGAGGATACCCTATTAAACCATACCGTTTCATTGAGCAGATTCTTTGTCGAGGAACAGGTGAAAAGTATCGCCCCGTAGTCCGAGCCGCATGGTCTCCAACGGCAGCACTTCGTTCGGTGCGATATTGCCGAGGTTAACATTACAGCCTATCAGCTCTATGAAATACAATTGCTGCGCTTTTTGCGGCGCCTCCCAAATGATCTTTTCCTCTGGAATTTGTGTAAGAATCTCCTGCACCAGACCTTCGCGCACTTCGCCGGAGCCACGGTAGATGCCAACGTTGCCCGCCTCACGCGCTTCGGCGATTACATAAGTTGCCCCCGCGCTCAGTTCGGCCCGCATCAATTCAATCCATTTATATGGGGGAATGATGTGCGCCGCGTCCTTGCTGCCCACTTCGCTCAACACGGTGCCATGTTGCGTAAGCTTTTCGATATAACCGCATTTTTCAGCGTGCGGTATCGTGATCGAGCCATCGCTTACTTCCATGAAGGAGATGCCATATTTTTTGCAAACGTCGATGTACGCCTGGAACTGGTTGCGTATCAAAAAAGCTTCGAACAGGGTACCCCCGAAGTACACGGGAATGCTGTACGAGCGGTATACTTCCAGCTTTTCTTCCAGGTTTGGCGTTACGAAGGAAGTGCCGAAACCGAGCTTAATGATGTCAACATGCGGATGTGCTACACTCATGAAATTAGAAGCTTCAGCCACGCTAAGCCCTTTGTCCATCACCATGGTAAGTCCGCGGGCACGCGGCTTTGGATACCGCTCAGGTATTTGGGTCAGGTTAAAATTCATCAGGTTGCTTAATGTTTAAAACGCGGCAAAAATAGGAAAATATCAAAACGATTTGTTTCGCTTATACTTTGCGATAAGATCAACCACTTGCTGGTGTTGCAATATAGAAGGATTGAGATCGACAAATTTCTTTAACAGCTTGGGCGCTTTGGAAAGTCCTTTCTCAAGGTGCAGCAAGCCTTCCTTCGATTTTCCCATGGCAAAATAAATAGCGCTCACATAGTATGAAAACACGGGCTTGCCTTCGGTAATGCGGATGGCGGCGTACACCTGCTCCAATGCCTCTTCATAATACGTAGCGGTGAACAGGCAGCGGATCAGCGATTCCCAACTGGAAATGTTTTTTGGGCGCATCCTTACCACGTTCGAAAAATAATGGATGGCCTGCCGGAAATCTCCCAGTTGCATGCGGCATTCTCCCATGGCCAGGTTGTACTCAGGCTGGTTAGGATGAATGTTCATAGCGGTTTCCAGGTGCTTTACTGCCTGGTTCCATTGACCTTCGTTCATATACGTGCCGGCTATGCGATAATACAGCTTGCTGTCGTCGGGGTTCAGGTGCGAGGCCTTGCGGAAATAAAAGCGGGCCTGCGCAAAGTTGTGCAGCCGTTCATAGCAATGGCCGATGGCTTCGTAGATCACGTCTTCGGGGCGCGACAATTCCAGCACCTTTTCGAGCACCTCGATAGCCTCGCGGTATTTCCTTAGCCTGATGTAGGCATCGCCCATGTTGCGGTAGGCGTAGTCGAACTTTTCATCGATGGCCAGGGCATACTGGTAGGCATCGATGGCTTTTTCGTACAATTTCAGGCCCTGCAGGGCTGCGGCCAGGTTAAACCAGGCCAGCTCGCAATAGGGATAGTCATCGATGATCTGCTGGTGCAAGCGGATGCTCTCCTCGTTGCGGCCGGTAAAATCGGTCCAGAAGCAGATCTTGTACAGGGCCTCCTCATTTACCGGGTCTTGTTCCAATATCAGCTTCAGACAATCGAATATCTTATCGAATTCTTCGTAATCGTCGTACACATCGGCCAGCTCGAACAACAGCTCTATCCGTTCGTCGCCTTCGAACATGCCCAGGGCGTTTTCCAGGAGGGAGACGGCCTTTTCCTGCTGGTCGAGGGCCAGGTAGGCGTCCGTCTTAAGTATGTAAATATGGATATTCCCGCTGTCCAGCAGCTCGGCCTGTTCCAATAAGTGGAGGGATTCCTTGTAGCGGCGGCTGGCAATGTAGAGGTCGGCCTTCTTAATCAGCAACATGGAGGAATAGGGGTATTGCTCCATGCCCCGCTCCGCGGCCTCAATGGCTTGGGCAAGGTCTTCCAGGTCGTCAAAATAGTCTATGATCTTTTCAAAAGCGTCCTCATCGAGGAAGGCATGACTTCGACCAGCTCGAAGGTTCTGGTACTGCCTCAATAACTCCCTGATTTCTTCTCGGTTTTGACGGGATGGATTTGAACTCATGTATTAAGGTTATTGAAAATTAGGGCTTAGTGCACACTTTGCCAATTTTTTTTGGACCGGCAATATCCACGGATGTTAACAACCAAAATATTTTTTGGATTTATGTAACAAAATCGCAACTCAGTCGTTAAACGATTATTAAAATATGTGACGGACGGTTGAAAATTTCACAAAATTTTTATTTATCTTTACGCTGATAATGACACAACCCCGGATTATATTAACCTTGGCCCGTAAGTCAGCTATCTGCTTTGTATTGACTGCAATGGCAATCCTGACTTTCGCCAGCAAGGGCGGAGGAGGCGGTGAAAAGAACAAAAACGTTCCCGCAGCCAATTACTTTACTCCTATCCGCACTGCTAACGGGTTTACTTTGAAATCCGGTCCGGTTTACCGCGGCAGCCAACTGTTCACCCAGCAAAAAAAGAATGACGTTATCACTTTCACTTCTGTGATAACTTACCAGCGCGGCAATACCACATTTATTCTCCCTTACAAGAACAGGGTGAGCGTACCCACCACCAAGGTTAAGAACAACCTGAACGTGGTTGACTTCAAGATCAATCTTCGCAAGTAATCGCAGATTAACAGATTAATTCAGCAGAGCACAGATTTTTGAATGATTTGTGGATTACACAGATTATTTCGTTACGCTGGCTATTTCCCCTTACCACTGCTACTACGCTGGTGCAACTCCCTTACTTCCCTTACTCCATTGAGCCACACAGACCGGTTTATTGGATTATTTCATTCGTAAGTATCGCAAAAAAAATCGGCGTAAGCCGATTCCCTATCTGTGTAATCCAAAAATCCATTAAAAGTCTGTGCTATATTTTATTTACACTCCTAATTCATCTTCTTACTCTCCTGGTAAGTCATTTCCCTATAACCCGCCTTCGGAATATCGAACTTGGAAGCTGCTACAGGATTCAGATTGATCTGGGATACCGTGTATTTTATCTTCAGGTTGCCACGCACCATTTCATACTCCAGCGGAAGCCCCTGCAATGAACGGAACTGGTAATCGTACTCTTTATTCTCGGGTATGATATCCTTTGTATAATACACTGTAAATGTCGATCCATCGGGCGTAGTGGCAATGGCTTTGGTACAGGTATATCCTGCAATTACCTTGGTTTCGTTGGTATTGGTAAAACTTATTCCCTGGTAACGCTTGTTCTTGTCGGCCCAATCTTCGGGCGTAAGGCGTATCAGCAATTTCTGTCCGCTCACTTCGCGCAATACTACGGCCGAACCGCTTTTAGCATCGTGTATGGTGGTAGAAGTAAACAGTGCGCTCACCATTTCAGAACGGCTCTGGTGGCCGCTGATATAAATGGTGGTAACAGCGCCGTCAAATGCGTCTGCCAGCTTTGGGTCGGCAGAGCCGGTAGAAACAACCGCATCGTATACCAGGGTCATTTCCGATACCTTGCGCTGCGCAACAGCGAGCGAAGACAGGCCTGCGGCCAGCAATAAACAGAATAACGCCTTACTAAGTTTCATGATACAGGTGTTTAAACTAATAACAAGACCGGCATGCAAGTTATTGCGTTGCATTTGGAAAATCAACCGGTTGCTAATTGGTTGATCACAAGATGATTGCCCGGCCTTCTGCAGGAATCTTAACATTAACACATCAGCATACCGACCTGCAAATAGCCAGCCAGCATTATTTCTTACCATGTTTTTGCTGTCCCTGGTTCCTTTGCTGTTGCTGCGTCTGTTGGGCTTTTTTTTGCGCTTCCTGCATTTGCTCGAACCGCTCCTGCCACTTCGATTTTGTTTTCGGCTTCTTGCGGTTGGCTTCCAGCTTGGCCAGTATCTTGTCGTGGTCGATGATATAATTCTGTATCACCCATTGCAGCGCAAGGGTAATTACGTTCGACACGGTATAATACCAGGTGAGCGCCGAAGGCAGGCTGTTGAAGATGAATAAAAGAATGAAGGGAAAAATATACGGCATGTACTTCAACGCAGGATTGCTCTGGTCCGGCGTCATGTTCATGTTGTAGATGGAGATCAGGAAGCTGGTGATCACCGCCGTTAAAGTAAACAGGCTAAGATGGCTTCCCAATAACGGTATCCTGAAACCGAAATTTAAAATAGAATCATATGCAGACAGGTCTTCGGCCCATAAGAAAGGCACTCCCCTAAGATCGAGGCTGGAGTTGAAGAAGCTGTACAATGCAAAGAAGATAGGGATCTGCAACAATGCGGGGATACATCCGCCCAATGGATTTACGCCTGCTTCGCGAAACAATTTCATTTGCTCCATGCCCATTTGCTGCTGGTCGCCGCCGTATTGCTGTTTAAGCTTGTCTATTTCCGGGCGGAGCGCCTTCATCTTTGCACCGCTGAGGTAACTCCTGTACACGAGCGGCGAGGTAAGCAACCTGATGAAGATGGTGAGCAATGCGATCACTATTCCGAAGCTGGTGATGAAATCCTTGAAGAAGTTGAACACCGGCATCACGATGTACTTGTTGATAGGACGCACAAAAGTGTAAAACCCCTGGCCAAGGTTCACCATCTTGTCCAGGTCCGGCGCAGTGTTTTTCAAGATGGCATAGTCATTCGGGCCATAATACAACTGCATTTCGAAATTGGCATTGCTGGAAGGCGTTATGCTCATTTGCAGGTTGGCGGTGGCCTTTGTAACTACTGAAGTGGTATCGTCTGACGAAAGTTGGATCCATTCAACCTGCCCGCCCTTGAAATTATTTTTTGCAATGATGGTGGAATTGAAGAATTGTTGTTTGATACTGACCCAATTCACAGGCTCTTCAAACTTCCGCTGCGCCTTGCTGAAGATCCAGTCATAATCACCGCCTTCGTAAAAACCTATCTGCGATTGCTGGCGCTCGTAGGCAATGTCTTTCTCATGTTGAGTGGGTTGATTTTGCCAGAGCAGGTTAACCGTGCCCTGCGTCAACATCCTGTCGGCGGCGGCCATCTGGATATTCCAGTCTATCAGGTAAACATCGGGGCGCACAGTGTACTGGTGAACGATGCTTCGTCCATCGATGCCCGCAAGGCGGAAGCGCACTGTTTGACTGCCATCGGCATTTGTCTGAACGCCTGCCGGCTCAAAGTTCAGGTCGCCGGTTTGCGCGGGTGTATTGGTTTCGGTATTGATGGTATAGCTTAGCCTGTCGAATGGTGTATTCAATAACACTACGGGGCCGTTCTTGTAAGAAGTATATTTCTTTAAAGTGATGGATTTAGGTTGTCCGCCCTTTGATGTAAAGGCAACCTTCATCAGGTTGTTTTCAACCGTCACCAATTGCTCAGGACCATAAGCCGCTTTTTGAAAGCCGCTGCCTGTATCGGGTACTTTGCTGAATGCGGCTGAATCTCTTTTTGCCCTGATAGAATCCTGTTTTGCCTTAACTTTTGCTACGGAATCGGCATAGGCCTGCTGTTGCTGCTGGACCTCGTTGCTTCCTTTGGTTGACAGAAATAAATAGAGAAATAACAAAACGGCCAGCAAAACAAACCCAATGACCGTATTACGATCCATGCTCATTCCATAAAATTTGAAGGGTGCAAAGATAAGGGGTTTGCGTTTGTCGTTGAATCCCGGTATTTATTACGCTTTAACGGCGCGCGACAAACTACCAACCTTATATCATTTCGCTTTGTAATAGCGGATTTTTCACCGCATTTTTCTTATCTGCATATTCCTTTGCCGCCGTGATAAAAGAAACAAACAAAGGAGCGGGATTTTCCACCGTGCTTTTCAATTCAGGGTGGTATTGTACTCCTATGAAGAATGGATGATTGGGCAATTCAATGATCTCCACCAGGTTGGTATCAGGATTTTTGCCGCTGGCCATCATGCCCGCCTGTTCAAATTGCTCCAGGTAGGCGTTGTTGAACTCCCAGCGGTGGCGGTGGCGTTCCGATATGTGCAGGCTTCCATACACGCGGTGCGCAATAGAACCGTCCCTGATATCGCAGGGATAAGCGCCGAGCCTCATGGTGCCTCCCTTGGCGGTGATCTTTTTCTGCTCTTCCATTAAATCTATTACAGGCTGGGTACTGTTCGGATTCATTTCAGTGGAATGTGCATCAGCCATGCCCAGTATGTTGCGCGCGTATTCTATCACGGCCATCTGCATGCCCAGGCAAATGCCGAAGAATGGCAGTCCCTGTTCGCGGGCATACTTCACCGCGAGTATCTTTCCTTCCACTCCCCTATGTCCAAAACCCGGCGCTACCAGCAATCCATCGAGACTGCCGAGTTTTTCGGCGACATTTTCTTCGGTAATAAATTCGCTGTGCACGTTCACTACCTGCACCTTGCATTCGTTCATGGCGCCTGCGTGCACAAAAGCTTCCAGGATGGATTTATAGGCATCCTGCAGCTCGATGTATTTGCCGATAAGGCCGATGGTGACCCTGCTCTTGGGATATTTCAATTTGTCAAGGAACTCCTTCCAGCGCGATAGCTCGGGTTCGCTGTAGCGGGCAATGTCTAGTTTCTTCAGGCAGATAAGGTCCAGCTTCTCGCGCATCATGGCCAAAGGTACTTCGTAAATGGTGGGCGCGTCCGCGGCCTCTATTACGGCTTCCTGCTTTACGTTACAAAATAGGGCCACTTTGCGGCGTATTTCCGTTGAAAGCGGTTCTTCGGTGCGGCACACAATGATGTCGGGATGCACGCCTTCCTGGCTCAGCATTCTTACGCTGTGTTGCGTGGGTTTGGTCTTGAGCTCCTTGGCGGCTTTCAGGTAAGGTATCAGCGTGAGGTGCACCACCACTACGTCTTCATCGGGTAGTTCCCACTGCAACTGGCGCACGGCCTCGATAAAGGGCAGCGATTCGATGTCGCCCACGGTTCCGCCGATCTCGGTGATGATGATATCGTATTGGTTACCCTGTCCCAGCAACAGCATTCGCCGTTTGATCTCGTCGGTAATGTGCGGCACTACCTGCACGGTTTTGCCCAGGTAGGCCCCTTCCCTTTCTTTATTGATAACGGTCTGGTAAATGCGGCCGGTGGTAACATTGTTGGCCTGGGACGTAAATATGTTCAGGAAGCGTTCGTAATGGCCGAGATCGAGGTCGGTTTCCGCGCCGTCTTCGGTCACGAAGCATTCACCGTGTTCGTACGGATTGAGGGTCCCGGGATCAACATTGATATAGGGGTCGAATTTCTGGATGGTTACCCGCAGGCCCCTTGCCTGTAATAATTTGGCCAATGAAGCTGCGATGATGCCCTTACCAAGGGAGGAGGTCACACCGCCGGTAACAAAAATATATTTCGCCATAACCTTTATTAAAGTTTATGTATATGTTGAAAACGGGCGTGGCCTCGTTTTGCCTTTAGAAATATGTTATCTCAAGGATTAGTTATAAGAACGAACCAGGTTTGACCAGCGGAATTTCTATATCAATAGAAAATGGTCCAGGAGGTCATGCAAACCTACGGCAATTTTCCGTGATGGGAAAACGGATGACGGGGATGTGTGGAAAAAATCGGGATAGCCTACTTAATGGTGTTGTACAAAACGGGTTGCTTTTCTGCTGAAACCTCGTATTGGGAAAGCGATTGGGCTTGTGAAATGGACTGTTGCTCATTTTCCGGCCCGGAAGATCTGGCGCTGTGCAGTATGACAATGGCAATAATCTCTGCCAACAAAACAACAAGGCTTGCTTTGCTTTTCATGTAAATTGGATTTAAGGGGCACCTATGCGTAAAACGCTTATAGGTAATTCACTAAACGTAAAATAGGGACTTTTATTTGACAAATGCAAGGATTTGGGAAGGGTTTTTAAGTATGAGGCTGGATTTCAGTATTTTATAAGTCTGCGGTTGGATTCGGATAATTTGGCGGAAACGGAAACAATCGCAAATTAGGACGCAGAACAAGTCCCCGGGGGACGATAGCGGACCGGAAAACCAGACGAACCGGATGTTGCGGATAGGTGGGCCGAACCGGAATCAATACGCAGTATCGGTTAACAACCCTTCAATCCTTGGCGATCTTTCGATAGCTTGCCACAATTCCCTTGATCAGCGAGGAGCTGAACCCTTGGTGCTCCATTTCATTCAACCCCGCTATCGTGCAACCTTTGGGCGTGGTTACTTTGTCGATTTCCTGCTCGGGATGGTGGCCGGTTTGAATTAGCAATTCAGCGGCCCCTCTAACGGTTTGCGCGGCAATAAGGTTGGCGGTAGCCGCGTCAAAACCTATCTCTATGCCACCCTGGATATTTGCGCGAATGAACCGCAACGCATAAGCAATGCCACAGGCCCCCAGTACCGTAGAAGCCTCCATCAATTTTTCATCGATGGTAACCACTTCGCCCAGTTGATTGAAAACATCTTCTACATATTTCAATGCCTCGGGTTTTACCTGTACATAACTGATGCAGGTCATGCTCTGTTGTATAGCGATGGCGGTATTGGGCATGGCACGCACAATGGCGGCGCCCTCACCAATGATCTTTTCAATTTGCTCGATGGTAACACCTGTAACCGCCGACACCAGCACGTGCGATTTTTTCAGGTTTGGTTTAATACCACCCAATACATCATTCACCTGGAATGGCTTTACGCACAACAGCAGCAGATCGGCATAGCGCACTGCTTCTTTATTATCGTTGCTTACTAATACGCCTTTGTCTTCGAGCGGTTTCAGGCTGCGCGTATTGCGTTTGGTAATGATGACATGCTCCGGTTTTACGAAACCGCTTTTTACAAGTCCTTCCGCTATGGCTGTTCCCAGATTGCCTCCGCCGATGATGGCTATCTTCTTGTTCATTTGATGGATTTATTGTTTTAAATATAGCCAAAAAAAGAACCCCGCACCGGCGGGGTTCTTTCAGCAACATCTCTGATAATTGTTTAATACAGGAAGAGCAATGCAGCTCTGTCGTTGTTGTTGAACGGACGGTTCTGGCCGGACCCAATGCAGGACAGCATCCATGAATTGGGATCGGGACCAGTAGGCGTACCGGGAATATGAACAGCTCCTACCGAACCGGAACCTTCGTTTACTGCCTGTCCGCCGCAGCTGTATGCGCGGTTCATGTAATCTGTGTGACGGAAACCAATGCAATGGCCGATCTCGTGCGCGAGAATGGTTGCAACGGTAGCTTGCGGTTGATTACCGATAGCATTGGAATTTACTTTCACCTGGCTGTAAGGATCGCCCGAGGAAGTGGGGAAGCCCGCAGATGCAAGAAAATTGCCATTGCCTTTTACAACGTTGATGTCTGCACCAGATGAAACCCTTTGGAAAGTAATCAGCATGCCAAGCGCATTATAACGTGCCAGGGCCTCATCGAGGGCGGCAACGTACGATACGGGAAGCCTGTTTGAAATGCTCACCCTGATAGTGCGGGGCAATGCCGTTACCAGGTTAAAAGTGCGGTATTGTTCTTCGGTCCCCACACGGAGAAACTGCATTGCAGGCTTGCTGTTCAGATCTTCTTCAGAAAGGAATATGTCACCTTCTACTATGTAACCACCCTCGGTAACCTGTACATTCTTATTGGTGAAGCCAAGTGCATATACTTTATCCAGCACGTCCTGCGAAATTTGGTCTTGCGCAGGAGCTGAATCTTTTTTACAGGATACGGCTGTAATTACTGCAAATAGGATAAGTAAAGGCTTAATTGTTTTTCTCATGTCAAGTAGGTTTTAATTAGCAGAAAAAATTTAAATAGGGATGTTGCCGAATTCAATCTCGTAATATACGATTTAACATATTTTAACAAATCCTATTTAAGCAACAATGTTGCAGAACAGCGGTTTAATCAATTCTTTTGACAATCGGCAGACAATTACAGTTATCTGCAAAAATGCATTCATGTTAATGTGTTTTATTATTTTTAGTTTTCAAGCCAGCTCATGAGAATACTTGGTGTTATTGTGCTGACCTGTGCATTTCCCTTTATTGCCTTATCCCAAATCCAACCCGATAAAGCGATCATTGAAGATTATGCACATCCCCGTTTTGCCCGGATGATAGAAACTGCGGGAGACACAACCATCGTGCAGGACGTGCCGGGCATTTACCTGGCAGCCGGCGATGCCGCTAGCTTCCGCCAACACAATCCGCTTGCATTTATCGTACTAAGACAGTTATCGCCGCAACATGCCATTATACAATTGAACTCAGCGGTAATTTCTTCGCCCGGTTACAGGATGTTCCGTTACCTGGTGCCCGCCGGCAATGCCTGGAAGCGCTCTCCTGCCCTATTGAGCAGGATCAAACAAAAAAAACACCCGAATAGGCTATTGATATACGTTAGCAACCACGAGCATTTTCTCCAGTCATTCGGTAAAAGAATAGTGGTATTGCGGCAAAGCGTTCACCAGCATGCTTTGCTGGTTGAACTAAAAGATCCATCCGTATTGGATGAGTTGCTGAATTGGGAGCAATTGGTTTTTGCCGACATCGGTGATAGAATGGCGAAAGAAGAATTATCGGTAAGCGGGTTCGACCTGGGCGTGAATGCCATCAATACAGCACATCATTATTTTCCAGGCATCACCGGCGAAGGATTGATGGTGTCTGTTAAAGAAAACCGTTTCGATAGTAATGACACTGACCTGAAAGGAAGGGTTGTGAACAGCGGCATTGCTGCCGCTGCTACCAGCGGCCATGCCACGATTATGGCCACCATGATCGCGGGCGCAGGCAATTCATTTTACGACGGCAAAGGCGCTGCGCCAAAAGCCGGTTTGCAATCAGCCAGCTTTGCCAACCTGATGCCGGAACCCGCCCCGTTTTATAGCACACAGGGCATCACGGTGCAAAATCATTCGTACGGTACGGGCATAGAAAATTTTTACGGTACCGACGCTGCCGCCTATGATGCGCTGGTTGCTGACAACCCGGTGCTGATGCATGTATTTTCTGCCGGTAATTCAGGTACACAGGCGTCTGCCGGGCCGTATGCAGGCCTCACCGGGGTCGCGAATCTTACCGGCAGCTTTAAAATGGCCAAGAACATATTGGTTATAGGTGCCATCGACTCCGTTGGAAACGTGGAACCCCCAAGCTCACGGGGACCCGCATACGACGGAAGGATCAAACCAGAGTTGGTGGCTTTCGGCCAGGATGGCAGCTCCGGCGCGGCAGCCATAGTTTCAGGTATCAGTCTTTTAATGCAACATGCCTATCGTCAACTGCATAACGATTCGGTGCCGCCCGCCGCGCTGGTGAAGACCATCCTGATCAACACTGCGGATGAGGTAGGGCCCGCAGGGCCCGATTTTATCTCAGGCTATGGAAATGCCAACGCATACCGGGCGATAAGCTCCATCCGTCAATCACATTATTTCCAGGAAAACATCCACAATGGCAATGTACAAACCTTCCAGCTCAATATCGGACCAGGCATAAGCTCATTGAAGCTTACACTGGGTTGGACAGACCCCGCGGCACAGGCCAATGCTAACAAGGCGCTGGTAAATGATCTCGATATGGAACTGGCGCACGTGCCATCGGGCCAAACCTGGCATCCATGGATCCTTAGCAGCTTTCCACATAAGGATTCATTGCAATTACCTGCCGTCCGCGGAAGAGACACATTGAACAATTTGGAACAGATCACGCTGCAAAATCCTTTGCCCGGTAATTACGCCATCACCATTAAAGGCAACCGCGTTACTACCGCGGGCCAACAATATTTTATCGCCTGGCATACAGACACGGCCAATACTTTTCAATGGATGTATCCGATGACCGCCGACCCCGTAATTGGTGGAACCGCGGTCATGACCCGCTGGCATTCCAACTTTGCCGCGGGCGCCACAGGCACGCTGCAATACAATATTGCCAACGGCGGCGCATGGCAAACAATAGCTTCGAATGTAGACCTTTCGAAAAAATATATACGCTGGAATGCGCCCGACACATTCTCCGCTGCTTTGTTGCGGATGATCGTGGGAGGCAACAACTATGCAACGGACACTTTTGTAATATCAAAATTGATCAATACGCAGGTAGGATTCAATTGCCCCGATTCATTTCTTTTTTATTGGAACAAGCCCGGGGGTGTAAGCAGTTTCCGGGTATACCAGCGCGGTAGCAAGTTCCTTGAGCCGGTTACCGTTACGACAGATAGCTTTTACATAGCCGCAAAAAACGCGAACAGCCCGCGCCAATTTACCATTGCGCCGATTGTTGGCGCCAGGGAAGGCATCAAGGCATATACTTTCGATTATGCCACGCAGGGTGTGGATTGTTATTTCAGGACCTTCCTGGCACAGGTGGATGGAAGCCAGGTGCGGTTGCAACTGCAACTGGGATCGATATACCGGGTAGCTAAAATATTACTGCAGCGATCCCCCACCAATGCCTTTACCACGATACAAATGATCGACAGCCCCGCGGGCCTTGCCTTCGATTTTACGGATGCTTTCCCAACGCAGGGCATCAATAATTACCGCATTGCACTGCAATTGCAGGATGGCAGGCTTATTTACAGCAACATCGAGGTGGTGTATTTCCTGGATACGCATGCTTACCTGGTGTATCCCAATCCCGCATCTATAAGTGGCGGCTTTAAAATATTGCAGCAGGAACCATTGCCTATCCGGGTACAGATGCACGATGCCACCGGCAGGCTGGTGAAGGACGAACCGCACCAGGACCTGTTAGTGGCCATCAGCACTTTTAATTTGAAAAAGGGCTTGTACTTCATCACCGTGATAAAAGATGATAAAGCGGTGTTCAGGGCGAAGGTGGTGATTGGACGATGAATGGGGAGACAGGGTATAATAAAAAAAGAAAGCATCAGAGAAATGGTAATTACTTACTAACCCTGGTGCTTCCTTAAAAGATTCGTACCGAAGTACTCCTCTTTAAGACCGTTCTTAAGTGCGCTCTCCTTTGACAGAGATGCACCTAATCCCGATCTATATTTTGTCGATGGTGATTCGAAAAAAAAGAAAGCATCAGAGAACAATAATTACTTACTAACCCCTGTGCTTTCCTGAAAGATTCGTACCGGAGTACGACTCTTTAGGGCCATCATCAAGTGCGCTCTCCTTTGACAGAGATGCACCAAAATCCGGCCTTTATCTTAAAAGAACTTTTTCGAGAAAAAGAAAGCATCAGAGAAATGGTAATCACTTACTAACCCTGGTGCTTTCCGATAAAGATTCGTACCGAAGTACTCCTCTTTATTAAGATCAGTACCGAATTACTTTTCCTGTTACAGATTAGTACCGGTCCCGCTCTTCAAGACTAATACCGAAGTATTAATCTCTGAATGGAAGATACACCCCCCGTAATACGATTTCCAAATTTTTGTTGTTGTACTTCTTAACGGGTTGTACACAAGGTTATCCACATTGATTTTGAGTCAACTCGTGCTTCAGTAGTAAGTTTCCTTGCGCAGGTAGTTCCTGACATAATCATCAATGCCCTCTTCGAGCGAATAGAACGGCAAAGTATAACCGGCATTCCGAAGCTTGTCCATTTTTGCCTCTGTAAAGTATTGGTATTTGTCGCGGATGTCCTCGGGCATGTCTATATAAACAATATTCGCGGGCCGGTCCATTCCGGCGAACGTGGCCTTCACCAGATCATCGAAGGTGCGGGCAGTGCCGGTGCCTAAATTGTAAATGCCCGATGCAGGCCGGTGTTGCATCAGCCAGTAACAAACACTAAGCACGTCTTTGACATATACAAAATCGCGGAGTTGTTTGCCATCTTCAAAATCGGGACGGTGCGATTTGAACAGTTTAACCTCGCCGCTTTTTTTAACCTGGTTGAACGAATGCCAGATCACGCTGGCCATGCGGCCTTTATGGTATTCATTCGGGCCATATACATTAAAGAATTTCAATCCAGCCCAAAATGGCGGATGGTAAACCTGGTGCAGCACCCATTTATCAAACTCATTCTTGGAAACACCATAAGCATTTAAGGGCTTCAACCGATGGCATAGATCATGGTCGTCTGCATATCCCTGCTCGCCTGCTCCATAGGTTGCTGCGGAGGAAGCATACACCAGCGGAATACCATGCACAGCGCAGTAATTCCAAAGCTTCTGCGAGTACTCAACGTTCAGTTTCTGGTGAATGGCATAGTCGAACTCCGTAGTATCTGTCCTGGCGCCGATATGAAATACAAAGTCGATGGACGGCTTTTCGCGGAACAGCCATTCGAAGAAACCGTCGCGCTCCACTTTCAGCCTGAATCGCTTGTGGTCGAGGTTGGGCACCTTGTCCATTCTTGAAAACTCATCCACCAGCACCAAATTTTCAAATCCGTGCTGGTTCAGGTATCCCACCAGGCAACTGCCGATGAAGCCGGCCGCTCCGGTTACCACTATGCTTGCATTTTTGTCCATCGCTCAATTTTACAGCGCAACCAGCGCCTCCTCCGGTTCATGCCCGGCCAATACGCCCCCAATGGCATTGTCGTATTTGAATTTCCAGTCGGTAATATGCCCCCAGTGCTCTCCATCGATAATAACGTCGCCATCGGTTACCACTCCCAACTGCTCATGAGCATGATTGCCAATCTGCTTTTTGAATGCCGCCACCTGGTCCTGCTTAACGGTTACGATCACCCTGCTTTGCGCTTCGCCAAACAAGAAGGCATCCTTTCTAACAGATTTATTCGTGGTGATATCATAACCCAGCTCTCGATTGAACCCACTTTCAGTAAGTGCAATAAATACGCCGCCTTCGCTTACATCGTGTGCGGATACTATTGTTTTATTCCTGATAAGCTCCGCCAGCTTTTGCTGGAGCCTGAACTCTTCGTCCAGGTCGAAATGCGGGGCAGGGCTGTAGGCTACCTGGTGAATCTTATGCAGGTATTCAGATGAATGGATGTCGTTGCTGCTGGCGCCCAACATAAAGATCACATCTCCCGCCTCTTTATAATCCAACGTCATTTTATCATTTACGTGTTCCAGCAAACCTACCATGCCGATGGTTGGCGTGGGATACACCGGCCCGTCCGGGCTTTGATTGTAAAAGCTCACGTTGCCGCCGGTAACAGGCGTATTGAACCTTCTGCAGGCATCGCCCATTCCTTTAATGGCCTGGGTAAATTGATAATATACTTCGGGATCATAGGGATTGCCGAAGTTGAGGCAGTTGGTAACACCCAGGGGTTCTCCGCCGCTGCACACAATGTTGCGGGCGGCCTCGGCCACTGCGATCATGGCGCCTTTATATGGATCGGCAAATACATACCGGCTGTTGCAATCCGTTGTTACCGCCAGCGCTTTTTCACTCGGCTTGCCCAATACGATCGCGGCATCACTGGGTTCATTGGTAGATGAATTGGCCGTGCCCACCATGCTGTCGTATTGAACATAGATCCATTTTTTAGATGCTATGTTCGGTACCTGCACCAATTGCTCGGCTACCTTTTGCAGGTTTTTGGGAACTGCAATCGTTTCTGCTTTGAACGACCTGATGGTTTCAAAATAACCTGGTTCGCGGAACTCGCGGTCGTATTGCGGCGCGCCTCCGCCCAATACCAGCTCATGCGCGGGAATTTCAGCTTCCAGTTGTCCATGCATGTAAAAACGCAGTATGCCATCGCCCGTTACCTCACCGATCTCGGCGCAGGGAAGGTCCCATTTATCGAATACGTTTAATACCAATTGCTCTTTTCCTTTTTCTACTACCATCAGCATGCGCTCCTGGCTTTCGCTTAGTAAAAGTTCCCAGGCCTTCATGTTCTTCTGGCGGGTGGGCACTTTGTCTAAATCGATGCGCATGCCAACTTCGCCTTTAGCGCTCATTTCAGAAGTAGAGCAGATAATTCCAGCGGCGCCCATGTCCTGCATGCCTACTACCGCCCCTGTTTGAATTACTTCCAGGCAGGCCTCGAGCAATTTCTTCTCCTGGAAGGGATCGCCTACCTGCACGGCGGGCAATTCCTCGGCGCTTTCTTCCGTAATATCGGCCGAGGCAAAGGACGCCCCTCCTATTCCATCTTTACCCGTGGCACTGCCTACAAAGAACACGGGATTGCCGATTCCTTTAGCAGTAGCTGAAATGGTTTCACCCGCTTTTACGATGCCCACGCTCATGGCATTTACCAGCGGATTGGTATGATAGCATTCTTCAAAATAAATTTCTCCGCCTACCGTGGGAACGCCAAAGCAATTGCCATAGTGGCCAATGCCATGCACCACGCCGGAAAGCAGTCGCTGTGTCTTGGGTTCCGACAAACTGCCGAAGCGCAATGAATTAAGCGCGGCGATAGGCCTGGCTCCCATGGTAAAAATATCGCGGTGAATGCCACCTACGCCCGTTGCCGCTCCCTGGAAGGGCTCGATGGCGGACGGATGATTGTGCGATTCAATCTTGAACACCACCCCATATCCGTCTCCCATGTCCATAAGGCCGGCGTTTTCTTCTCCTGCCTTAACCAGCATCCTGCCGCCTTCACGGGGCAGGGTCTTCAGCCATTTGATAGAGTTTTTGTAACTGCAATGTTCGCTCCACATGCCACTGAATGCGCAGAGCTCATTGAAGTTGGGGGTGCGCCCTAGTTTCTGTTTAATGAGTTCAAATTCTTCTTCGGTTAACCGGAGTTGCCGGGCGGTCTTGACTGTAACTTCCATGCAATACTATTTGTAAGGTAGGGCCGCAAAAGTACGATTAATTTCGAGGATGGTTGAGGGTGGATTGCACTCACAACTGAACCTTATCTTGCAGCTTTATAAGGCCATGCGCATAGCATTCATACATCACCAGCAGGCATTCCTGCCTGAAATTCCAGCTTACCAGCAATATTTTTCCTCAAAAGGTATCACGTGCGAAGTAATAAAACCTCAGGAGCTTGCATTGCTCAAGCCCGACGTTGCCTGGCATTTCATGGGGACAGACAATCAAAAAAAATTACCGAAACAGGTGGTGATCCACGAATACACTTCAGCATCCGTTCCACCACTGGCAGAATTGAAAAACCTGTACAAACGATGGGTGAATGCCAGGCCCGATTACCGCCTGTTCCTGAACCAGCATGTGGAGCAGGTATTTTCATTTAAGGATGATGTGCCTTATGGATTCAGGGATATGGGTGTGCCCGCCGCCTGGCTGGACAACATTCCCTCACCCGCCAAAGTGTATGATTTTATTTACGTGGGCGAATGGAAACACCGGGGCATTCACGAACTGCTGAATGTGTTCACGGAGGGAAATTTAAAAAACCGCATGCTGTTGGTAGTGACCAGGGACTACGATGATCTTCTACATCAATACCGTGGCTATGTCAACATCAGTTTTAAAGGCCCGCTTGAACACGCGCATATCCGCGAACTGATCTGTCAATCGAAGTTTGCCATCAATTTTATGCCGGATAAAAATCCATTTAATCAGCAAACGTCTACCAAGCTGCTGGAATATGCTGCGTGCAGGATCCCCATTATTACTTCGGATTATGAATGGGTGCGGAGCTTTCAGCAACAATACGGCGGAAGATATTTTTTTCTTTCCGATGATTTGTCCGGCTTTGCGTGGGAAAATCTCCAGGGCTTTGATTTCGCATTTCCTGATCTTTCGTCGTGGACGTGGGACCAGCAGATCAGGCGTTCGGGTGTGAATGCCTTCCTGGAAAATCAATTTCCGGGGATCAATCTGACAGCTTCCTGAGCGTACGGTCGTACTCTTCGATCACCCTCGTAACATTGAATTTTTTGATGACGAGCGAGCGGCCGTTCTTGCCCATCCTGCTACGTTCTTCTACTGTAAGGTTCATCATTTTTTCCATTTTATCCGCCAGGTCAAAAGGATCATTCGGCGTACATACATAACCGTTGGAATTGTTAAGCACCACTTCTTTGCAGCCACGGTTAAACGCTGTTATGATGGGCAGCTCCATGCTGGCCGCCTCCATCAGTACCCGCGGCACGCCCTCATTGTAAAAGGATGGAAATACGAGGCAGTCAGCATTTTTAAGATAAGGCCTTACATCCTTTGCAAACCCGTTGAAGTGAATAAGTCCCTCCTGCTCCCACAGGTATAATTGTTCCTCGCTGATGGAATCGGGATGGTGCTTTTCAAAAAAGCCCAATAGCTCGAAGCGCGCGTCGATGTTTTTTTTCTGCAGGATGCGGGCCGCGTCGGCATATACGCCAATGCCCTTGCTCCACAGCAGGCGGCTGCTCATGAGAAAAATGAAACGGCCGTTCTTGGGAAGTGTAGCTGGCATATCGGGCGAAAAATGCTCGGTATTCACGCCTTCGCCGGGCAGAACTTTTACTTTCTGTATGCTGATGATCTTTTCAGTGATGAACACTTTGGCGTCTTCGTTGTTCAGGAACCATGCCTCGGTAACCCTGCGCATGGCGCGCTTGTACAGGAGCTTTACGAGGTGATACAGCCAGTTGCGCCTGGCGAATGGATAACCAAGGCCGGTGACCACCGACACGGAAGGAATGTTGAACCGGGCGGCTGCCAGCGAACCATAGATATTAGGCTTGATGACGAAATGAAAAATAAAATCGGGCTTGTTTTCCCTGTATATTTTTTTTAGCTGGCTGTACAGGGAAATGTCCTGGACAGGATTTTCGCCTTTGTTATCGAAATGGATGTTGATAAAACTGCAGCCTTCTTTAACCAACTGCGATGAATATTCGTCGCCGGGCGCGATGACGAGGATGCGGAAACCCCTCGCAAGGAGGTGACGGATGACATCCAGCCTGAAATTGTATACCGACCATGCATTGCTGGAAACAAATGCAATGAGCTTGTTGGGTGAAGGCCCGGGCATGCGCAAATGTATCACGGATTGGGAAAAAAGCACAGATTTTAATAATGATTGATGGATTACACAGAATGGGGGAAAAAAAATCTGCGCAATCCGGTAATCTTAAATAAATCTGTGGTATAATTCCAATAAATCCATCGATCCGATGCGCACTGGCAATTGGACGCGTAAAAAATTATGGACGTTTAGCATTATCAGTATTTTGCTGGTATTGGTAGTGCTGGAAATTATTTTCCGCATCGTGTTTGCCGCCCAGTATAAAAATTACCGCACCTCCCTGTACATACAAGGCAATACCTTGCAAATGAGCGATAGCGCCCTGGTATTCCGCAACCGCCCTTTTTACCTGGACTATTACCGCCACTACCAGTTTAATGAGGAAGGTATGCGCGTACAACCCAGGGACGTTGATATGCCCGAGAAAAAACCGGGGGATTTCTGGGTATTTCTTTTCGGCGGCTCGGCCATGGAGGGCGCCGGCTCCAATAAAGACGGCGAATGGCTGGACATTGCCGGCGTGACCGACCACAAACCCGAAGAAACGATCGCCGGATTGCTGGAAAAGAAACTACAAATAAAGATGCCCGATCGCAAGGTCCGCGTATTTAATGCCGCCAACTCGGGGTTTGCGGTATGGCAGAGCATGCAACGGTATCAACAACTGTCCGCAAAATACAAGATGGATTGGGTGATATCGATGGATGGGGAGAACGAGCCCGCCGTGATCGGTCCCAATGAAACTGTTCCGGAGTATATCCGCAAGCGATGGAAGGAAAGCGCTTTATTTGATTTTCCATTGAATATTATCATACCATTGACCTCACATTCGGCATTCATACATCAATTAAAACAGTTTTCCTTTCACTACCGGTATTCTAACAGGCTTGCACGCAATGAGCAAAACCATTATCCCGCAAGAAAAACATGGAGCGGCCGGCCGCTGGGCGCCGTCGGGTTTGTAAAGCCGCGGTCCGGCATCGACAAAGCAGTTTACTCGTTTTATAGCCAGTTATTACAATTCGATAGCATGCTTACCGGCAATGGCCACCCGCATTTGCTATACATTCAACCCCATATTATTTTCCGGGATACGGCGCGGATGAATGTTACGGAAAGGGCGCTCTATAATTATTATACTGCTACGTATAACGACTCGTTGCACAATACCTTCAAGTGGAAAGTGTTTAACGGCGGTTATACTCCGCCTGGCAGGGTAAGATTATTAAAGGAGCTGCATTCATGGGATAAGCAGGTATTTGTTGACTACTGCCACTTTACCCCTGAGGCCAACGAATACATCGCAACGTTGATGGCGAACGAAATACTGGAATTCAACAATATCAGGCCCAGGCCTCTGTGAATATTTGTGTGACAACGAGGCAGTAAAATTGATTAGCTTTAACCGCTGTCAATTATCCTTACAAACAACCGGCTGAAATTCTATGCTCGCAGTTATTGCCTTCCTGTTTTTTTTTGTATTCAGCCTGTTCTTTATTTACAGCAGGCTGCGCCGGCGCAAGATCACGCTGAGTCCTTTTGAAATAACAGTGGTGTTTGGGTTCAAGGTATTCATGGGATGCCTGTACGGCTACCTGTTCCAGCGGTTTTATGGTGGCGACGATACCTGGATGCTGCATTATGGATCGATACAGGAGTACCGCAAATTAATGGGCCAGCCCTTGCAATTCTTCGCAGACCTCGACCTAACGGCCAGCTTTAAGCGAAATGAAGGGTTCGCCGCGGGATGGTATTTTCTGTTGTCGGACCTGGAATACTGGATCATCACCAAGCCACTGGCGATCTTCAATATCCTTAGCCGTGGGAATTATTACGTGAACATTGTTTTCTTCAACCTGCTTACGTTCTGGGGGCAATACCTGGTATTTAAAGTATTTGCGGCCCGGTTCCCGCAACGCAGGCGGTTGCTGGTGTTCCTGGTATTCCTGATTCCGCCGATCAGCTTTTGGCTCAGCGGCATACGCCCTGATGCGTGGATCATGGTATCTATCGGGGTGGTACTATATTATTTTCACGCATGGTTATCTTCAAAAAAAATCATGCACTTATTGGTTTGTGCCGTTGGGATGATCGGGTTGGTGATCTTCCGGTCGCCGATGCTGCTTGTGCTTGCGCCGGGATTGCTGGCTTGGCTGATCGCGGAAAAAATGCGCAAGCCCGCGTGGGTGGTATTTGCATCGGTTTATGGTATTGCGCTGATTGCCTTTTTTGGGAGCAGCTATATCAGTCCAAACACCAATATGCTTACTTACGTGGTTCACCGGCAGCAGGAATTTTTCAGGCTGAAAGGGAATACCGTGTACGAGCTTAATCGGCTGGAACCTACGGCGGCCAGCTTTTTCAAGACGCTGCCGCAGGCAATTGGCAATACTTTCCTGCGGCCCCTGCCCTGGGAGGCCAAAGGCCTGCTGCAATGGATGGCGGCCCTGGAAACCTTTATCGTCTGGCTTTTACTCCTCACGTCCATCCTTCGTAAAAAGAGCGCATACTGGAAAAGCTCATCAATCATCTGGCTCTCAATATTCTTTGGCGTTGGATTGTACCTCTTTATCGGGTTTACCGTGCCCTTCCCCGGCGCCATCGCCCGGTATAAAGTAATACCTGAGCTCCTACTTATAATAGCCTTTGTCATGGGCCGCCGAACATATTAAAATAAAATAAATACACCATCTTTCTCCTGCGGTTCCGTAAAAACTGGCCCATCTTATCGCTTTTTTCCGCTATCTTTAATTATTATACCCATAAAATCCACAATCTCGCCATTTTTTTGACATTATTGAAGACAATTACTTTCTTTGTATTTACTAAATTTCAAATATGCAAACATTGCGTTTTAAGGCCATCAACGATTTGAGCGCTTCGACCAACGGGCACAAAAAGGTGCAGGGTTCTTCCAAGATCACGGCCATCTTTGGAGAGAACGTTTTTACGCTGAAGACCGCCCGGGAATTCCTGAGCGATGAGGCTTATAAAAGCCTGACCACCTCTATCCGCGGCGGCAAAAAAATAGACCGCGCGGTTGCCAACCAGATTTCCGCGGGACTTCGCCAATGGGCAGAAAGTAAGGGCGTGACCCACTTCACCCACTGGTTCCAGCCACTGACCGGCGCAACCGCGGAAAAGCACGATTCGTTCTTTACCATCAAAGGCGACGGAACAGCTATTGAGCAATTTGATGGCGACGCACTGGTGCAACAGGAACCGGACGCATCATCCTTCCCGAGCGGCGGCCTGCGCGCTACCTTCGAAGCCCGGGGCTATACTGCATGGGACCCTTCTTCTCCGGCCTTCATCATGGAAATAGGACAGGGCAAAACACTTTGCATTCCTACGATATTCGTTTCCTATACGGGTGAATCCCTGGACTATAAGTCCCCGTTGCTGAAAGCCCTCGAATCGCTGAACCACGCGGCGGTAGATGTTTGCAATTATTTCGATAAGAACGTTACCAAGGTAACCGCTACCCTTGGATGGGAGCAGGAATATTTTGTGGTAGATGAAGCCATGTTCAATGCCAGGCCCGACCTGGTAATGAGCGGCCGCACCGTATTTGGTCATTCCCCCGCCAAAGGGCAACAGTTAGAAGACCATTACTTCGGTTCCATACCCGAACGCGTATACGCTTTTATGCGCGATTTTGAAGATGAGTCGTACAAGCTCGGCATACCGCTGCGGACCCGTCATAACGAGGTGGCACCAGCGCAGTTCGAGTGCGCTCCCATGTTTGAAGAAGTGAGCGTGGCCGTAGACCACAACGCATTGTTGATGGACGTAATGGACCGCGTTGCCCGCCGCCATCGCCTGCGCGTGCTCCTGCACGAAAAACCCTTTGCAGGCATCAACGGAAGCGGAAAGCACAACAACTGGAGCATGGCCACCGACACCGGTGTAAACCTGCTGGCTCCCGGCAAAACGCCCAAGACCAACCTTATGTTCCTGGCCTTCTTCGTAAATACCATCAAGGCCGTGCATGATTATGCCGATGTATTGAGAGCCTCCATTGCATCAGCCAATAACGACCATCGCCTGGGCGCCAATGAAGCCCCGCCGGCCATCATCTCCGTGTTCGTGGGACAATACCTGAGCAAGGTGCTGCAGGATGTAAAGCAGCGCGTGGGCGACAAGTTCGACGAGCAGGACGAAGCAATATTAAAACTGGACCTGCACCGCAGCATTCCGGAACTGTTGCTGGACAATACTGACCGTAACCGTACATCGCCGTTTGCATTCACCGGTAATAAATTCGAGTTCCGCGCCGTGGGATCTTCCGCCAACTGTGCCAATGCCATGACCGTTCTGAATACCATCATGGCCGAAACGCTGAAGCAATTCAAGACAGAAGTAGATGCGTTGATAGACAAAGGCGAGAAAAAAGAGATCGCCATCATGCACGTGATCCGCGAGTACATTGTACAAAGCGAAAAAGTTTTGTTTGAAGGCGATGGCTATAGCGAGGAATGGCAAAACGAAGCTGCCAGGCGCGGACTGCCGAACGTAAAGACCACTCCCCTGGCGCTGGATGCATTGATAACTGAAAAAGCCAAGCACCTGTTCGAGAGCAACAATGTTTACAGCCATACCGAGCTGGAAGCAAGGTATGAAATAGAACTGGAGAAGTACATCAAGAAAGTGCAGATAGAAGCACGCATCATGGGTGAGCTTTGCACCAGTCATATTTTGCCAGCCGCCATCAAATATCAAAACACCCTCATCCAGAATATCAAGGGGTTGAAAGACGTTGGATTTCCGGAGAGCAGCTATGCAAACCAAAAGCAAATCCTGGGCAGGCTTTCCGAACACATCAATGCAGTTAGCGACCTGGTGGAGAAAATGATCGAGGCGCGCAAAACCGCTAACAGCATGGAAAGCACCCGCGATAAAGCAGTTGCCTATTGTTCCGATATCAAAGAGGCATTCTTTGACGAGATCCGCTACCACGTGGATAAACTGGAATTGCTGGTAGACGATAAGGAATGGGTTTTGCCAAAGTACCGTGAAATACTGTTCTTAAGATAGGCTGCATGGCAAGACCAGCCTGGTACAAAGACTGGTTTCTGACATGACAAGCAACAAGAAGGCCCCTTTGCGAAAGCAAGGGGGTTCTTTTTTATATCATTCATTCTATAAGTTCCATTCATCTACCGGTACATGCATTCTTATCTTCGGGTACCGCGCGATTACAACATTTCTCCGAACCAGAAATATTGCATGTGCCTGGGTGGGCTTTATTATTTGTGGTGTTTTACGCGACCGTCCTTAGCTGTTGCAGTATATAAGTATCGTACATATCGTAAGCCAGCAGGAAGGTGGCGAGGTGTCCATGCGAGGTGATGAGGTCTTCATCTATTTCATACACTTTGTTATTGCATTTGGCGCCGCCGGCGTTGGAGCGGAGGAAGTAGCAGTGGTCGTTATGTGCGGCCCCGCTTTTATAGTATTCGCAAAAATCTGCGTACTGGTAATAGAAGTTTTTTACTTTATCCGATTCTTTTTTCCAGAAAGATTTTATTTCTTCTGTCTTCAGCCGGGGCATAAACAGCTCGGCATTGTATATCATGGTATAGTATTCGATAAGGGCGGTGAATTTAGGCTTCATGGTTTTAAAGAACCATATTTCTTCTTCGTCGCAATTGAAGGGATGTTGTTTTACCTGATGCCTTAGTTTGTTCCAGTATTCAACGCTTAGTTTAAAGCAGTAAGCGATGCGGCTCGTGGGCGAAAGGTTTAGCCTGCGGCATTGGTACACTTCGCTCAACAGTTCCTGGTACAATTCTTCACAGGATTGTTTGAATTGAATGGTTGTTGTTTGCATTGATGTTAGTGGAAATAGGTCACGACATGTAGTACGAATTTAAAAGGCAGGGAAAGTGAAAACTTCCCCTGCGGCTATTAAACCTAGCTACCCATGAGAAAAATCCCGGGGTCATTATACAAACGATGTATAAAAACAATTTTTTCGCGTTCCAGTACTAAAGACAGCAGAAAAAAAAGCAATTAGACTGTGTAAGATGCACATCTTGAAGAGTGTTGTTCTTGCCTTAAAGCGACGGCTGGCTGTACATGATAGGTTGACGCGGGCTCTTGTATGTGCTGGTTGTTGGTATAAGTTGCACCAGATGAATACTGCTGCATTTGTTGCATGCTCTCGAAATGGGAAGTGCGCATGTCCAGTAAAACCAGTGCAGCTACAAACAGCGGTTTATTGCCGAACTTCTTTTTCATGAGATAGATCGCCCTGGCCTTTTGGTTTTTTACGGTGTGGACGGAGATCTTGAGCAACTGTGCGATCTCATGGTTTTCCATGCCATCTACAATGCTGTGCTGCATTACCTTGCGGCATTCCGGCGGAAGGCTGCTGATCATGAGTTGTACTTCGCGCACTACTTCGGAGCGGGTGAGCTGGTTCCATACGTAATCGTCCGCATCTTCCCAGAGGAATGACCATTGGCTTTGGTTTTTAGTACCCGTCTGGCTGCGTTTGAGAAAATTATAACAGGCATTTCTTGCAGTGATATACAGGAATGATTTGATGGCGTGCGGGCTGTTGAAACCTGCATGTTTCTCCCATAGTTTTATGAGGGATTCCTGTGCGATGTCTTCTGCCGCTGCCACATTTTGTATCAGCCTTACGGCGAAGAAGCAAAGCGCAGGATAATATTGTTTGAAGACTGTGCTGTAGGCCTCATGCTCTCCGGATTGAAAGGCCTGCATGGAAAATACGGATGGAGGTTTACTGGTATTCATGATATAAGGTTTGTACGGCCAATAAAAGGGCAGTCCATTGGCAACAGCCATGATTGTATGTTGATGTCCTTATCCTGGTAATCATGCACCCGTTAGGGATACCATTGCCAACGAGGACTGCCGATATGATGACTATGTGGATGTGTGCAACCGGGGAAGCAAGGCTTGGAGGGCTATTCCGAAACCTTGCTAAACCACAAATATATAGTTTTTTATAAGTTTTGTAAAATAATTTTCCTTGTCAAGACAAAATTTATTTTACTAAATCCGATTACTAATAGACTGCAATTGCCAAAATTTGCGAATGTCAATTCATATTGGTCAAATAATCAAAGAAAAGGTGACCGAAAAACGGCTTAGCCAGGAGGCCTTGGGCAAAATGATCAATACAACCAAGCAGAATGTCGGCAATATTTATAAAAGGAGGTCGATAGACACGCAGCTGCTGTTAAAGCTCTGCGTGGTGCTGGAGTATAATTTTTTTGAAGTGTATTACAGCGAAGAGCCTTTGAAGAGCATGCGGCAAAAAGAGATCGAGGCATTCAACCAGGAGATCAGGGCCTTGCAAAATACCATCCGGCAAAGGGACGAACGCATCAGGGACCTGGAAGAGATCATGAATTCCAATAAAAAAGTAATATCACTGCTTGAGGAAGAGAAAGAGTTGTACAAGAATAAGAAGTGATGAATAAACCTGTTTACACCATTGGTCATGGCACGCGCAAGGCAGAAGACTTGGTGGCCCTGCTGAAACAATACGGCGTGAGATACTTGTTGGATGTGCGTTCCTGCCCCTACTCGCGCTTCAACCCTCAATACAATAAACAACAGTTGCAGTCTTTCTTACAGCAAAATGAGATCACTTATGTATTCATGGGTGATACTTTAGGCGGCCGCCCGGACGATCCTTCCTGCTATGATGTGCACGGAAAGATCGATTATGAAACTTTGAAGGATAAGGAGTATTTCAAAAGCGGGATTGTACGTGTAAAGACTGCATTGGAGAAAGACCTTGACATTGCACTCATGTGCAGTGAGCGCAAGCCCGCCGAATGCCACCGAAGCAGGTTGATCGGGCAAGTGCTTTTTAAAGATGGTATCGAGATGAGGCATATTGATGACCTGGGCGGAATTAAGGACCAGGCGACCGTAATGAGCGAAATAAAGGGGGGCACCAATGCTCCGGGGTTGTTTGAGTAGGATACGAGAGAAAAAAAAGAAAAGAAGGAAGAAGAGGCTGGCATCATGAGATTTACATTCGCTCATTTATGCAGGTATTGTTCCACCTCACCGGGTCATTTTCTATGGCGATCTCACCTCATCCTATCCGAATAATTGTATTCGTTCTGAATCTAAGGGGATTTGTTGTTGTATAGCTTCACTCCCTACCAACACCCATAGTTTATATCGTTAATCAAATAATTTCCGGGCAAAAGGTTAAAACCCGCGATTAAATTTGGAAACCATGCCTAATCCGCCGTACATTTGCTAACACTGTTAGATTTTATAACAAATGGGAATAGCTGAACGCAAACAAAGACAAAAGGACGAAGTGCGTGCTTCCATCTTAAGCGCTGCCTGGGAGGTGGTGCAAAATGAAGGCTGGCAGGCTTTGTCAATCCGCAAAATTGCCGATGCCATCGAGTACAGCGCTCCCGTTATCTACGACCATTTCGCCAACAAGGAGGCCATTCTCCATGAATTTACCAGGCGCGGCTTTCAATTGCTTAGTGAAGAATTAAAGAAGGCCAGGGACCGGTTTGCAAATCCCGAGCAGCAAATAGAAGCCCTTGGTTACGCCTATTGGAAATTCGCTTTTACACATAAGGAATATTATCAATTGATGTATGGCCTGGGCATGCCCGGTTGCGATACCGTTAAGCAAATGCCTGAGCTGGCAGCTTTTACCGAGTTGATGTTGGAACCTATACGAAAACTGATCGCCAGCGGCAAGAACACATCAGCCGACCCTTACCTGAAGCTCCACACTCTATGGTCTACCCTGCACGGGCTCATTTCCATTAATAAGATGGGAAACGAAAATGAGCGGGACGAGCTGAATGCCATGGTATTGAAAGATTTTATGACTGGCTTTATCTCGGGCATTAAAGGATAAATCTTTTTTTGCCTGGATGGTTAACACCGTTAGATAAAATAATAATGATATATAAACTTGATTATTCAAATAAAACAGCAAACAGATGAGTACTAACACATGGAAGCTGGACCTTTCGCATTCCGAAGTCCAGTTCAAGGTTAAACACCTGATGATTTCAAACGTTACAGGCAACTTCACCAACTTCAGCGCTACTGTAAAAACAGAACGCGACGACTTTACCAGCGCCCGCATACATTTTACAGCAGACATTGATTCCATTTCCACCAACAACGAGCAGCGCGACGCGCACCTGAAGAACGGCGATTTTTTCGACGCGGAAAACCACCCGCAACTGAGTTTCCAAAGCAGCAGACTGGAAAAGATCGACGATGAGAATTACAAGTTGTATGGAACGCTCACCATGCGCGGCACCAGCAAGGATGTTGTGTTGAACGTGGAATATGGCGGCATTACACAAGATCCATGGGGCAACACCCGCGCAGGATTTTCTGTTACCGGAAAAATTGACCGGCAGGACTACGGCGTCAGCTTCGGTGCAGTAACCGAAACAGGCGGACTGCTACTTAGCAATGAAGTAAAGATCTTTGCGAACGTGGAGCTGGTAAAAGAACAAGTGGCCGTGCCGGTGTAACTAATTTTCAATGGCAGGGTTAAAAAGTTACGGGTTATGAATTACGCATTCGTAACTCATAACCCGTAAATCATTACTCATTATTACCGGTACAGTTATTTCTTCTCGAAGAGATTGTTGAGCATTTGCTCATTGAAGTGCTTAACAGGATCGTTGTTGATGTTGTGGTATACAGCACTGACGAAAATGGTTTCAGCAGCGCTCATAACCGCCAGCACCACAAATGCGCCCAATATCGCCAATATAATACCCACCATTATGTGGATCATGCCGCCGATGAACAGCAGTGGTACGGCTACCAGCAGCATCGCAAGCAATTGTATCAACCCAAAGCTGAAAGTAGCTCCCAGGCTCTCGCCCCATTTCTGGCGCATCAATTGCGAAGAGCGCTTGAATGCGGTGATGGGCCCTGCATTTTCATAAGCGATGATGGGCACTACAAAGAATGTGGCAATGCCCCACACTACACCCAGGATGCCGGTGATGAGCCTTCCGAGCCATCCTGCATTTTCCTGTATCGCCTTTAAAATGGTGCCTACAGTTGCCGCGAATATGGCCCACGACAAAATAACACCAATGCGGCTTTTGGCAAACGCAATCCCTTTGCCAATGGTCACTTCTTCGCCATGGAAATACAAGCGGGTGCAATGTATAAGCGCCATGTTGAAAAATACCACCACGAAATAATTCACTACATAATACAGGAATACCAATAGATACGTAGTGAAGGTGTCAGGGTCCGCGATGTTGTCTACATCCCAGCCTGCCATTCCCAATACGGGCAGCATGAACGAGGCCATGATGAGTATCAGCGCAACGCCGGATAAAATAGGAAATAAGATCAACTGTTTGTTCTCTCTCAGAACGCGGAAGCTGTTCATCGACAGCCTCCAGCCGTTGGAGAGGCGGGTAAAGAAGTCCATAGTTCAGGAGTTTGTTGGATAAATGTTGAAATAAATATAATATAATTCCTATAATATACTAAGCCAAACGATATTCCAGCAATACTATTATGTCCTTCAGCTTATGGTTATCCACAACAGGCAATCCTGGCGAGAGGTCTGCCGGCGCAAACACGCCCGCGTCGTTTACCGTTACCGTCATGTTCAACGGATCGGTTGCAGGATTGAATGTAGCGAATACCGATGTTGGAATATTCGCCACGGGCAATTGCAGCGCCGGGTCCATCAGGTATGAATTGATGGTAGCATTGCCGCCGCCATTGCCTGTTATGGTAATATCCATGTCCATCGGTGGCAGGTTGCCCATTTGATCTTTCAATTTTTCCTGGTCGATCACCAACACCAGCTTAGCACCGGTGATGCTGAGCTCTCTCCCCTGCAGGAACAGTGGGAAGTGCTTCTCACTGAACTCCAGCGGAACTGCCGTGCCGGCAGCCTGGTGGAACAAGCGGTGGAAGCTGGTGGAAAATTCCTGCCGCATGCTGAACAACCGCGGAATGGAATTATGCGTGAGGTAAGTTTGTATCTCCCCAATGATGCTTCCATTAACGCCTTCTACCTGTTCGCGGAATGCGCCATCATATTCTGCGGTATAACTGATGTGCAGGATAATGTCGTTGATGGTGTTGTAGTCGAACGGGCGGAAGGATTTTGGTAATGATAATCCCCAGGTGCTGTTGACTGCGCCAGCCCCTTCGAACGGCATGTAGCGTTCGTCGCGGAAGTCGAGGCGGAATATACCGGAATCGTTTTGGGCAGTGCTGGTTGCAATGGTCACCGAACGCATTGGAGGCACTGATAGCAATCCATCGTCACCAATAACAGGGTCTTTCCTGATAAAGCTTTCCGTCAGGGTCAATGTTGCGCTCACATTGGTAAATGGCCCGGTAACAGATGGAACGGTAAGCCTGGCAGATTTAATTCTCCTCCTGTATTGTCCCGGATAGAACAAATCGAAATACAACTCGGGAATAGTGAACGAAGTTTCACCGGTAGTTTTCAACTGCAACAAGGCCGATGGATTTATTTGCATGAGTGAGAATGCCTGGTCTACTTCCATGGTGCGGTAATGTGTTTCCATGTATTTGCGTTCCATGGTCCTCAGATCACTTTGCAAGCGTTCGCCGGCCATTAAGCCCGATTTGGAAGAATCCCAATAATTGCCGTCGAGCAATGGCGTGGTGTCGTCGTTCTTTTCAAAGCGGTAGGCTCTTTCTGCCAGCCGCGCCATGGCCAGCGCGTCCTGGTACGCTGCGCGATACATACGCTGCAACTGCGTGCTTAGCCAGGTGTACAATCCAAGATTGGTGAACTTGTTCTCGTAAAACTCAAATGTTTCTTCTAATTGTTCAATGCCGATGATGTGCAGTTCCCTTGCTTGTTTAGATATTTCCAATCTTATTTCGGCCGCTCTTATCTGTTTGTCCATTTCTGCGAGCTCGCTTTCGGCCTGTGCCAATTGGAATTCCCAGCCTTGCTTGCGTCTTTCAAAATTGGCTTCGAGCGCCATGGAGTCAGACATTTTCAGCAGATGATCTGCCTGGAACCGCAAAGCTCCTCCAATATCTTCTGTAGATTCCGCGGATTCTTCACCGCCGGTTGAATTAGCCATGCCCACTATCTTGGGTATCATTTCCAAAGCGCCGGACAGCACGCACATGAGGATACCCGCTGGAAGCAGGAAGTTACCTGCATGCTTGGTAATTTGCTGTGCCAGTTCCCAACTGCTCAAACCTGCATCGATCAATTCTTTATGGTGATCGCGGCGCAGCATGATGGTATCTTTTCTTTTTTGCAGCGCTTCAATGCCCAGCTCTGCCGCTTCAATTTCCTGGTCGCGCATTTTGGTAGACAGCTTCATGATATTTTCCTGGTGCACCATGCGCATGCGGTTCAATTCTTCTGCGTCTTTCTTTTCCAAAGCAGACAGCAGGGAGGCGCCGAACGACTGCAACAAACTGGTGTATTCCTTTGCTTTCACTATCAGGTAACCGAAGCGGTACGGCGGAAGATTGCCATTGAGATTGTTCAGGATGTCTTCCAGTGAAAGTCCTTCCGCTTTCGCACGTACCAGCAGGCGCGGGTCGATTTCCGGCGCAAACAATGCAAGCTGCCGCTTCATGCCACTGATGTTCATGCAATGGCGGATCTTGTACAAACGGTCGTCCACACGGTCCCAATACGCCAACAGGTCTTTATTTTGCGGAATGCAGAATACCCGCGATTGTTTCAGCAACGTGGTGCCGAACGAAGGCAGGGGGAAGTATTTCATGGGATTGTGTTGCTTCCATGACGGGCCTTTATAGAAAGCGTTGGCAGCAACCTGCGCATGTGCATTGCTTTTAGCCAATGCAGCCGTGTTGGCGCTTGTTGTGCTGATCGTATTCGCTGCGCCGGAAAATGCAGCCGCAGTATCATTGCCTCTTGTAACGCCGGCAATTGCTTTGGCATCGTCCATTGCGCGCATTTCCATACTTACGAGTGGCGCCGACCCGTAATAACGGTTTTCGAAAACACCACCCGTGGTAACATGTTTGGATGCATTTTGACTGACGGCGGCAATATCGCTAACCATGTAAGCTGGGTTCCTGGCGATCGTGCCGGTAAACTTGGGACCAATCCCAATGCTTTCTATAGCAGACAGGTAATCATTTTCCGGCATAACATAATTCATGTCGAAATAAACCTGGTTAAAGGTCTGTCCTTCGCCTCCATCATCGCAATCGCCCAGTTCCGCCGGACGCCTGCCCAACAGCTCGGCGGCCATTACGTACAACAGTGTTGCTTCATTAATGGACTCCATCGTGTCCTGCGCAAACAGGTGGTCGCCCCAGTCCAGCAGGTTATCGATGTATTTCATCACGATGTTTTTCATATATCCCCCAAGCCGCAATCTTGCAATAGCGTGCGGATTAAAGGGATCATTTTCGTACGTATGCACGGCGTCTTCGTCATTCAACTGTTGGAACAGGGTTTGCAAAGTGTGTTTGCGGAACTCAGCGTATTGCCATACCCTGTCCTTTTCCAGTTTTTTCTTTTCCGCGGGATCATTGGTGAGGTAATAGTCGATCGGGTACTTGTCGGAAGCAGGATTGAATATGAAATGATACCAGCGTTGCGCATCTGCATACTTGCCCTGGCTGTTAAGGTGATTGGCGATGAGATATGGAATGTGGAACAGTATTTCGCGGAAATAAACACCCATGGAACCGGTAGTATCAAGCTTGCCCACATTTTTTGAAACGTCCTTCCATAATTGGGTACCAACGGCCGAAATGGGCAGGTTGTCTTCGTGGAGATGAAGCTCCTGGTAGTAGATATCCAGCAAGCCCTCGAAGCCTGACTCAAACAACTTGCGGCCCATGTCGTTGCTGAGTGTCGTGCCCAGCCGTTTTATTTTATAGGGCAACCAACCACTCGTGCGGAAGGAATGCAGGTACAACAGGTCGCCGCCTACATTCAACAAACCATCTGACAGCGTGCCGTTGACGATCTCGAGATTTATAAAAGGGACCGACGATGGGAAACTCAGCAGTTTCGTCCTTTCCAATACCCAATCCTTGTCATTCTTAGCAACCTCTGCTTCCGCATATTGCTTTCCGTTAGTATGCACGACGAAATACCCGAACTCGATATTCGAGCCGTTAAAGGTAAGCCTGCGATATGCCGGCGTTCTCGGCACCGATGTAGTATAAGTGAAACTGGCTTCCTGCGCTTTCCGTTCATATAGGTCAACTTGTGTTATCATTTCATGATAGCGGCCTACCATACCCAGCGAATGGGTACTGCGCGGAGATGGAAATACTCGTTCCCAGTACGGACCTTTGAGGGAGTAATTGTCTCGCGGCTCCGGGTGCAGGTATTTCAGTGCGTTAGAGCTGACTTCGTATTTTGGTCGCAGGATGTTCCTGATATATGGATCGGTAAAGTCAATAAGCACATGAAATGAGGCTGTTCCAATTTCTACTTTCACGGGGTACGAAGTGCTGGTCACTACACCTTCTTCTTTTGCCGCATTGCGTATCCCTTTTATCATGGCATTTGTAATAACATGCTCGAGCGTGCCGGAACCATCATCCATAAAAGGAAAGGTTTCCAACCAGGGCTCGGTAAAGCCGGTGAGAATATTGGACCATTCAGAAGAACTCATCAGCGGGTCCCATATGATGCCGGGTCCTCTTGAAAATACAGAATGCTGCAATGCCAGCTCCTGCGGAACTGTCCAGCTTCCATCGAGGTTAAGCGAAGTGAACTTCACGCTCATTTTATGCTCATACCCGGTGAACAACTGGCTTCCCGCGAACATTTCATTCTTCGCTTTGGTAAATATCTCCGTCCAAAAAACATACAGCTTACCAAAAAATACCACCGGCGAAACCTTGCGCACCGGTATGTTCACATTGACCTTTAACCAGTTGCCCCAGATAATGCCCTGGGTGCTGTCTGGCAATTGCGATTTGTAAACATTTTGTATGGTCCTGTAATAATATTCCGCGGGATCGCTTGAACTAACGCCAAAGATGTGCAGTACATCGCGGCTGCCGGATTTATCATGATAGGCGCCTGCGATCTTCAGGTGTGCTACTTCAATAAAGCCCTTCATGTACTTGGAGTACGCGTCCTGCACGGTTTGCGCATTGATCTCCTGTTGCAGCAACTCCGATTCCAATTCTTTGAACAAGGGTGTTTTATCGTCGCGGAGATCAGGCTCGATGTAATTCTCGGGCCAAAGGAATACCTTCCTGTTCGCTTCCCATACGCGATAATTCTTTCGCCATTCCCATTCGTTTTCGGGTATGTCCGTCGGTTGCACGTGGATGTCGTTGTCCTGGCTTTGCTCCAGGTTCATCAGGCATCGTTGTATATACAATTGCAGGCTGGATATGCCGGCTACTACCCTTGAAGTGCGCGCACATCCGCCGAGTTCCGTATCGATCAGAAAATAATGGTACAGGTCGTTGGGATGTTTAAACATTACCGGGTTCAACACGCGGATGAAGTAGTCGGTAAGCGCATCGCGCTTCTTTTCCCTGATCTTGTCTTCGAAAGGCGCGATCTTTTCCAGGTATTCTTCTTCGTTTTCATACTTGGTCCTGATGGCGGCTACGATGGCCTGTACGGCGTGGCTCAGTTGATCGTAATCGTTCGACAACATCATTGGCAATGCCTCGCCGCCGATGCCGAGGAATTGCACGAGCTCGGCACAGCTTGACAATTTTTGCAACGCATCGAGTGAACGGTTGGCAGCCCCGTTGGTCACCGGATCGGTTACCGGGAAAGGCAGCACCTGGTTAAGCGCGGTTACAATTCCCTGTTCCGCTTTCAGCAAAATGGAGAGCTCGTCCAGGCTGCTGTTGGCAAATTGGTGCGTGGTAATAAAATCGAATGAAGTAAGCGCGGTAAACAGTTCTTCATTCTTTCCCTTTGCTTTTTTCAGCAGTTGCAGGAACTGCAACGTTTGCCTGACATTGGCCAGCGTGGGCGCATTGTAATTGGCAATATGGAACACCGATGCAAGGCCACCCGATTGTTGCTGCATAAAGGCAAGCACCGCCGAAGTAAAGGCCGCATCCTTAAACCATGTGCTTAGCTTTTGCACCGAGGCCACAATTTGGACGAGCGTGGTGGCTGGCGCACTGCCGTGTACTGTCAGGGCCAGGTTGCTTCCCAATGCCGCGGCGTCAAAATTGAAACCCGCCAGCAAGGCCAGGGCCTTTACTTTGTCTGAAGAAATGTTCAGCTTTTTAGACAAGAGTATGGGGATGATCTCTCCCACATAAAACTGCAGCAGGTGTTTGCGTGCTTCTTCTGCGCTTACAGGAATGCCGGCGGGAATAATAATGGCACCCTGCGGGTCGAATGAAGGGCGAAGCCAATACAGGTCTGCATCGGCCACGGGCTCAAATATCGAAGGATTGCCTTCGAGTATGCTTTGGGATTGCGCACGGGTAAGATCGATCACGCCCGCCAATGCATGATCTGGAATGTCCGGCGCGCCCGGCTGCATGTGAATGCTGATGACAGACCGCACCTGATCAGTCAGGGTCGTGAGATCTGCGGGAGTGAGCGTGGAAGCAATAGCCGCAGGAATGGTGATTGCCACAGTAGCAGGGTCAGTAACGGTACCGGATATACGATAAGAACGGATGTTCGCTTTTTCAATGATGCCTGCATTTGCCGCGATAATTTCGCGCGATTGAGTTTCCGTAACACCGGGGAAATAACTGAAAAGCGTAGCCGCAAATATCAGGTGCTGCTCCGTGATGACCTGGTCAGCAATGTCGGCCGCGGTATCCGCAGGATCGAGATAGGTATAGGTGGCGGGAAGAGGATTGCCGAGTATGAATGAAAGATCGTCTACGGAAAATTTGGTGCCCTTCCACCAGCTTACCAACTCTACGATGGTTTCCACCTTCGCAACGCTGTCGATGACAGCGCCTGCAATGCCCCACTGCAACTTCATGAGCGTAAATAACTGGGCGATGGAAATTTTCAATGACCGGGACAGGCGCGCATGCCTATATAACAGTGAAAGCGATGAAAGGTTCAGCGTAAATGTTCCATCTGCAGCGCTTGCAAGCGGCGCCTTCAGGTTTTCGATCAGCACAAACAGGTCATCATCGTTCATGCCGAGGCCGGCCAGCAAACGGTGCAGGATGGCGGTGCCCGCAGGATCCGGCAGGTCGGACCTGTACGCAGGATGCTGAAAATTGATCGACAGAGTACCAGGCGTCCATACGCCTTGCTTTGCAAATGCAGGTTGGTTAAACAGCGCATCGAACAAAGAAGGCGCTTTGTCTACCGGGATATTTGTAAACAGCGCAATGAGCTCTGGCGCTTTCAGCTTTAATTGCTTTTGCAGGGCCGACAATTTTGCGAGCAGTGGAATGGGCAAGGCATTGGCATCGGTAATGATGTTTGATTGCAACAAATAGAACAACACCTGGTCGAGGTCGCTCACGGTCCAGCCAATATGCCGCTGCAGCCGCACAAACCGGTGCAGGCGGTCAAGGAATGTCAATGAAAGCGCATGGATTTCTTCCTTGTCCGGTTGTACGCTGCCCGGACTGGTAATGGGTTTGATGGTGACAGCTTGCGTATTATTGGCCGATACAAACCGCGTTTGGATAAGCTCGGTGAACAGCTTGCGCGTAACATCCATTTTTTGCAGGAACAACTGAACGTCCTTAGGCGTGATAGTACCTGAGGGCGGAAAACTTATGCCGTACACGCTGCTAAGGAAAGGAGCAGCCGCGTTAGGCGCTGCAATAAGGTTGTATGCCGTACCGGATAAATACAATTGTGATTGCGGGACTATATTGGCGGTATCGTTCATATATGCCAGCACTTCCCGTGCAACCTGCTCTTTCTTCAAGGGAAAATGGCTGAGGTAAATTTCCAGTTCTGTCAACGGTAAAAAGAATGGTTGCGTAAAGCTCCTGATGGCAGGAAGATTGTACAAGCGCTTGTACACAAAATCTTCTACAGCGTTCCTGTTATTAAGGCTGCCGACGAAGCCACTGCCGGGCCTTGTAGCGATGTAATTCTCAAGGATCTCATTAATGATCACGAGGTAAGGGATCAGCGTATGTGTATTCTCGCAGGTGAGCTTTAGGCTTTGCCAGAGATCGGGACGGCGTACCTTGGGGCTAAGAACATGGTTTGCATCGGCGCCTTTGAAATGTTCGTCCAAAATATGCTTCTTCAAAAAATCCATCAGGTCCACAAAATAAGCAGCGGGACTTATGATAGATTGGCAATGGTTGCACCTGCAAAAGTTTTGGTTACCAAAAAGGTCCGCAAACCCGTCCACGCGCTTCAGGTATGGTAAGGCCTGGCCTGGAAGGTTGCCGACAGGGGCCAGCCAATCCAAACCTCCATAAACATAATCGAAGATGGTACCCGTGTTGGCCAGTACTTTCTTGCTCACATTTTGCGCGCCCTCGTAATACTTGCGTGCAACGCTGGTGTCCATGCCGGTGGTTCTTGCAAAATTGGAGAAGCTGTCGGAAGCTATCTGGTAGGCCGCATGATATCCTTGTTCCATCAAAGCCTGTGCATGTTCTGCATCCTGGGTCAGGCGGTACATTCGCTGTGCCGCGCGAAGGTTTTGCAATACAAGGACACGATCCGCCTCAGATAAGTTCTGCATCTGTAATTGCCGCAGGTCTTCGCTGTCGGGCGAATAATCGAGATAAAGGAATGCAACGTCTTTATTGGCATTGTAAAAATCCCGGATCATTTGCACGCGCCGCGAAGCCTCCTGGAACTTTTGGTCGGCCGACAGGTTCCTGTCTTTCATTACTGAAGCCAGGTCCAGCCCGGGATAGCGGTTCAGGACCCTGGCCACTTCCTCATATCTTTTTTTCAGTTCTGCGTGTGCGGGTTCGGGTATGTTGGAAAGGTTGAGGCTGTGGAATGGAATGTTGTTGAACAATTGCTCATTGTTTGCAAGCAAGGGCTCTATGTCGCGTGCCTGTTGCACGAAACTATCCCTTACCAATAACCGATGCAGCGCAGCGTACGCTTCATTGGGAAAAAGCATTTCGGCTTGCTTGCGCATAAAGGCTGCATAAGCTTTCGCCGTAGTGTCCTTCGGCACTTCAATGGCGTTTCTTTCGATCATGGTTTCCCAGTCGGCACGCGTAAGGGTAGCCAGGTGCTTAAGTGCCTGCGTGTCCTGTGTGGGAAGACTACTCCTGATGATCTCCGCAAACTTTGTATCGCCCGCGGTCAATTGCACGAGATTAGCGGTAATACCGAGCGAACCCGCCTCGGCCGCTGTTAGTATTCTGTCCTGTACGAGCTTTTCCAAAAATTCGTCATTCAATGATTCCAGGTCTGTGCTTCGCCGCGTGAGCTGGTCAGTGGCTTGCGCGGTGAGTCCTGTAATGGATGCTGCTTTAAAGAGGTCGGCCCTTTTCAGTTCTTTGCTGAATAGTGGATGCTCATTCAGGGGCATATCGGGCATGATAACTTCCTGCATGGAAGCAGGGCCCTGCCATTCCTCCAACTTTTCCAGCGCTTCCTGTTTTGCTATCCGGGACAGGCGGCTGCGGCTGATCATGCTCTTCAATACCAGTTTCAATGATTCGTCGCTCCTGGACAATATATCCTGCAGGTTCAGCTTGCGCACGAATAATCTTACTTCCAGCGAAATATTGCTGAAGTGCTGCACCAACGATTCATGAAGATGTTGTGCTGCCTTGTCTGCCAGGCGCTGGTAGAATGCGGGATCAGTTCTTTGTATTTCCTGTACGGGCTGTGTAACGAACTGGTGTAGTTGCGTAGCGTCTGTATTATTGAAAATAATCGGTGTCCTTGGCACAAGCACATCGGGATCCGATTCAATTTCGATGACAATATCATATAGCCGGCCGGGATTGCGTACTGGTTGCGCCTCGGTACTATGGATGCAGGCATCACCGGCAAATACCCTGAAAAAAATATCAGGCTGGTCGGCGGTGGTATCTGTGTTAAAATGATGCACGTCGTAGGTGATGGTAAATTCACCGGCGGAATTGGTAAAGCACATGCCAAGGAAGTCGCTCTTACGGTCATCCCTATCCCAGGCTTCTATCCTCAGGCCGGTGGCCGGTTGTTTTGTTGTTACTTCTATTACCTTTCCCTGCACCATAAAGGCGGGGCCGTCGCCACCGGGCTCCCTCATGCCAACTTCGATCACGATGCTGTCCAGTTCGCGGATCTCGCGCATCGGCCTTTCTTCTGTGTTGTGTATTACCTTATTGTCTTTGTAAACAATGAAGAACACGTCGAGCGTATTGTCTCTATTGTCTTTATAGCGTTCGGGGTCGTAGCTTATGGTAAACCGGCCGCGTTCATCGCTCACGGTGCTGCCCAGTTGATCGCTTACATCGTTGTCCTTGTCCCATGCATCTATTTTCAAGCGGGAAAGCGGGCGCCTTGTCTGGCTGTCGAGTATAGTACCTCTTAAGATTGGCATAAAGGATATTTTCTGAAATGATAATTGCGTCGTTGTCTTTTAGAAGAACCGCGCGTATTTGCGGCCTGGCATGTTGCTGAATATGGCACGCACTACTGTTCTTCCGTTGATGCGGAGGAAATAAACTACCTGCGTGGGCATGGTGGCTGTTGCTGACGGATAGCGTGGCTGCATGCTGAATATGATCCGGTCGTTGGGACCAGAGCTCATTACAAGTTGCATTACCCTGTCTTCGAACAGGCGCCATTGTCCCCCGTTCATCGATCCCCATTGCGGGAATGTTTCCCCGGCACCACCGCCACCGCCTGCCCGTTTGGGGCGGGTGTGGCCGGCCTGCATGACGTTGCCCTGTCTGGCCTTCAGCAATTCTGTATGCTGTGCCTGTGCTTCTCTTTGTGCCGCGCCGGTGGTACCGGTACCCCGGCCGTGGGAGGGATCGAGTACGCCTGTCCGTGAGTCTACCATCCTGGTTCCATCCGGAGCAACGCGCACTGTCATGCGGTCGCTTCGGGTATCCCTGCCTCCTTGCGCAAGCCGCACCGGTGCGCTTTCAATCCTGGATTTATCTACAGGTTGCCTTGGCAGGGGCCTTGGGCCTGATCTGAAAGATGAAGAAGATGAAGCCGGCGGCGCAGAAGCGGGAGGCAATGCAACCGTTTCATTCGATGTGTTGGACGCAGCAGCTCTTGCGCGGTCGCCCACGTGCCCGATGCCCGCATTCAACACTGCGCCAAAAGCCATGCCCTGCAATCCTGCATCCATAACCCTGTCGCCATTGCTGATCCTTCCATCCTTTATCAATTGCCGCGTGGCTTCTGACGTAGATCCACCGAATCCTCCCGTGGCAGCGCCGCTGGTAGCTCTTAGTGTAGTGCGCACTGTTGCGGAATTATTAAATGCGGCTTCTGTCGAGAGCATTGCGCGTTGCGTTAAGGTTGCTGTTCCTGCCGCGCGTGCTGAATTAGCAGCAGTAAGACTTCCGCGCAATGAACTCGTAAATGCAGCACCCGTGCCCGCCGTAGCAAAGCCCACCACTCCACCGATAGCGCCGGATTCAAATGCCTGGCCTACGTCGAGATTGTGAATTACATTCCTATCCTGAAATGCCAGTGTAAGACTTTGACTGGTAAGATCACCTGCAAATCCGGCGACAAATCCAGATGCAGTGCCGATAGCAAGTAATCCTCCCAATGAAGTGGCCGCGGCAGTACCTAAAACCGCGGTAGCTACGCCAGCGGTTGCAATGGTGAGCACAACAACTACTACTATTACCGCAGCAACGATCAAAGCTGTTTCCCACCATTCCAATTCACGCGGCTTTTCTTTTCCACCTGGACGACCATTCGGACTTCCATCAGGATCGCCGCTGGGATCGCCGGGTTGAGGCGTTGCGCCCGGAGGACCAATTTGCACATCACCCGTTCCGTTACTGCCTTGCACTCCGTTCAATGACCATGGCGCATCGGGATCAACAGATTCTGTACCTGTACCACCTTCGCGGCCGCCGGTTAACTTAGGTCCCGTACGTGATCGGGTGCTGTTTCCATTGCGCCCCGAGCCATTGCCTCCATTTATTCCCGAGCCAAAGCCGGGTATGCCCGCGCCCGCCCCATTTGTGCCATCACCCTG
>Ga0196963_10000155_pt1 | contig 70487 bp, 126 predicted proteins | sample S1_5metaG_FD_148600 | JGI IMG/M metagenome (GOLD analysis project Ga0196963, IMG submission 148600) | Soil microbial communities from Anza Borrego desert, Southern California, United States - S1_5 | ecosystem: Environmental > Terrestrial > Soil > Desert | place: USA: California | collected... | reverse complement strand
CCTGGACTCCCCGTCCATCGTCAGCCTCGCCGACGATCCGGCAGCGGGCGGGCGGCGGCGGGTCGGCGCGGGCGGCCACGCCGGCCTGAAGGGTCACATGGTCGGCCACCGCCCGCCCGTAGCGCGGCGGGTGCGCCTTCAACAGCTGGTCCCGGCACGCGCGGTCCACCCGCCAGCCTGTGACGAATTTCGGCATGGCGTCAGGGATGGTCGCGGCCGCGCTGGTCGGGGTCGACGCCGCCCCCTGGCGTAGTGTCGTTGGCGACATCGCCCTCGGCGGTGTTCTCCCCATCCGCCAGGTGGGGATCCTCGCCCGCGATCGTGGTTCCCTTGGAACGGCCGATGCCGGGATCGCGGTCGAGGTCGTCGGCGGGGAGGGGATCGGGTTCCTGGCCGGCGGGGGGATGCTTGCTCATGGCTGGTCCTCGCGTGAGCCCACCCCGGACTCGGGCAACACCCGAGGAGAGGTTTGGTTTCGAAGACGCTTTGCGATGTGAGGGACCCTTCCGATGGCTCCCCGGGCAGGAACCGCCTGGGTGTCCGCACCCGTTCACCAGTGGCCGCAAATCCCTTGCGGATCGGCCTTTCCGGCGTCTAGCGTCTCCCCGAACTGTGTTTAGGTGTTCATATCAATCCGCTGCCGGATTGATGACGGGATTTATGACGCGTCAGACCAATAAACTTTCTGCGAGGACCGTGCAGACGGCCAAGACGCCCGGGCGCTTGGGCGATGGCCTGGGGCTATATCTGCACGTCGACGAGGCATTGAACAAGCGCTGGGTGTTCGTCTTCCAATGGCGCGGCCGGCGGAAGGAGATGGGACTGGGCTCGCTGCACGACGTCGGCCTCCAGGAAGCCCGCGAGGAGCGCGACAGGGCGCGCAAGCTGGTGCGGGCTGGGGTGAACCCCATCGACGCCCGGAAGGCCGACAGGGGGGCTACCACGTTCGGCGCCTATGCCCTCGAAACCATCGAGGCGATCAAGGCCGAATGGACCAGCGACAAGACCGAGAAGAACTGGCGCAGCAGTCTCGAGAAGCACGCGGCGGCGATATGGGACAAGCCGATAGGTGAGGTCGGCGAGGACGACATTCTAGACGTGCTGCGCCCTATCTGGACCAGGGCGCCGGTCTTGGCGGAGAAGGTGAGGGGGCGGATTGAGCGGGTGCTTGACGCGGCCACGGCGAAGAAGCTGCGCTCTGGAGACAACCCGGCCCGATGGAAGGGCCACCTGTCCCATCTGCTTGCCAAGCGAACCGCGCTGAAGGTCGGCCATCACAAGGCCATGCCGTTCGCCGACGTGCCGGCCTTCGTTCAGGGCTTGGGGGAAAGCACCAGCGAGCGCGCCCTGGCCTGGCTGATCCTCACTGCCTCCCGCACGACGGAGGTGCGTGGCGCCACGTTCGCAGAGATCAAGGGGGACGTCTGGACGGTTCCGAAGGAGCGCATGAAGCAGCGGCGGGAACACCGGGTGCCGCTGTCCCGGCAGGCGCTAAAGCTGCTTGAGGATCTGGCGAACGACACCCCGTTCCTATTCCCGAGCCGGAAAGAAGGGGCCTTCCTGTCGTCGGCTGCGATGGATCGGGCGCTTGAGCGGCTGGGGGTGGACGACGTCGCCACCGTTCATGGCTTCCGGTCATCCTTTAAGGATTGGGCGACGGAGACGACGGATTTCCCCGACAGCCTCTCAGAGGCCGCCCTGGCGCACATCACCGGGGACAAGGCCGAACGGGCCTATCGTCGGGGTGACGTGCTTCTCAGGCGGCGCGACCTGATGCAGGCGTGGGCTGACTATCTCCTTCCACCAGGGCCTCAAGCTGGGCGCGAGGAATGATCCGGCGGCCGGCTACCGTCTTGGGGACCAAGCGCCCCTCGCCGATCAGCTCGTAAATCTTCGTGCGGCCAATGCCGATGGCCTTCGCGGCTTCGTTGATATTGTAAGCCAGCTTCTCACCCATTACCGCCCCCTTGTAGATGGATGGGGGGCATCCCGGGCTCGGCATCAACCGTCTGCGGCGACGTCGGCTTTGCCTCCGACCCGCTGGCAGGTAAGGCCGCTAGCAGGGCGCTCAACAGGTAGCGGGCGAGTTGAGGCGCGAACGGCTGATCCGCCCGCCAGCCACGCACCGCCATGTCCTCCATCGCTTCGTTGAGCAACTCGCCTTCCCGACCGGGTTGCTTCTCCCCTACGAGGGTGAGGACAGCATCGAGTGAGGCGGTGTAGGCGGGGACGACATGGAGCGCCTTGTCACCGTCGGACGTGCGGAAGCTGAAGGTTGGTTGGCCGCCAATCGTGTGGCCCAGATGGCAGACCTTGCGGAACGTCCAGCCGTTGAGCCAAGTCCACAGGCGGGCATCCGACTCCCGATCCGGCCCGTTGGCTTCTTCCACCCGAGCCCGAAGGTCAGCTAGGTCGGTCATGGCTTCACCTGTTCAGGGGCCAGGGATGGGGGAGGGGCGGGGAGGGGTTGCCAGTGGGTGGGCTGAAGCTCGGCGTATTCCTGCATTCCCCAGTCGGCCACGGTGCCGTCAGTCCAGGCCCCGCGATAGTAGATCTCGTCGTTGTCGGCGTTGTATTCGCTGTCGAACTCCGCGTGCCAGCGACCCACGGTCTGAACGAAGCCGTGTCCCTGGATCTGCTCGGCAAGCAGGACAGACGTCCCATCCTTCGGTGCCGTCTCAATCGGTTGCCATCCAGGGACCAGTGTCGAGGCCTTGGCCTCGCACGCCGCATCGGCGGTTGATGACGGACCCGGGAGGCGTTCAGAATACTTGTTGAGTACGGCGTCCGCTAGGTGTTGTTGCAATACGGGTCTGGACCAGACGTCCATGTTGTTCCATGCTTCGCAGGCATCGTATATTACTTCTGACACTTCCTCCCTATCCAGTCCTTGAAGGCGGGAGAGGGCGGAGAGGCGCTCAATCTCGTCAATCGCTTCCGCCAGCAGCTTGTCGGTTTCGTCGCTGCTACGGTTCCACCCGAACGTGCCCATGTGTTCGCGCAACCGTCCAACCAGATCAGAGGCGGTCATGGGCGGGGGCTCCTGGCTCGGTGAGGGTCGCGTAAACATCGGGATGGACATACAGCTTGCCTTGAGCGTGGTAGGCTCCAGGCTGCCGGCCGCGCACGACGCGCTGCGGATGGCCTAGTCGCTCACGGCGCTTTGCTCGGCTCGGCGAGCGGCAGGCGGACCAGTCCTCGTAGGCGACGGTGGCCTGAGCGGAGACGACGACCGGCATACCGGCGAGGTTGCTGATCACGATCCGCCCCCTTCCTCTTGGTTAGAGGTGCGGGCGACGGCCTTGATGATCGCCTCGTAGGCTTCTGCCACCGACAGGTCTTCGCAGGCCCAATCCTCCAGCGCGAGGAAGACCGCATCCAAAGCAGCGGCGTCGTCCTCGATGCTCGTCGGGACCGTTGCCTTCTCACCCATGGTCTTTTCCTCCCTGGGTATGGAGAGCGGAGCGGGCGCGGGTGTGGATGCGCTCAAGCAGCTTGGTCAGCAGGCCAACGCTCTCGGGGGCCGGTTGCGACAACACCGCGATGTTGCCCATCGTCCCCCTCAGTTCATCCCTTTCCCGTTGGACCTGGGATAGCTGGTCTAGGAGGTGGGGGAGGGCGTTTACGGCGGCGACGATGAGGCGGCCCGTGGCTTCGCCAACGTAGCCGACACCGGGGCCAATGGCGCAGAAGCCGCTGATCGTGCTTTGCTTCTCGTCACGGTCGCAAGGCCACCAGCCGCCGGGCTCGTCATCGTCCGTCGCCTTCTCCAGCAGTTCCCTTAGTTCGGAGAAGTCCTTGGGGGCCTCCCGGGAACTGGCGTCATCGGTCTGTGCGGCGTTCGTCATGCTCACGCCTTCGGGCAGGTTGTCGGTCATGCTGCTGCTTTCAGTTCGATGCCGAGCAGTTCGCCCAGGATTTCGAAGACGCGGGTCTTCACGGCCTGAAACTCAGGGGCCTTCATGGCGGCGTGCGATTGGCTCTTGGCGGTGTAGGTGGTCAGGACGTTGCCGCGCAGGGTGATGACGGCGTAGCTGTCCCGGCGGCGCAGGCGCTCAAGCCAGCGCTCGGCCTCGGCCCGGCTTTCACAGACCTCTTCGACGACATCGCACCAGCCGGCACGGATGAGCAGGTTCTTCCGAAAATGCTCCTCGGTCGGCCAACGGTCCTCGCCTTCGGGGAGGGTGTTGAAGCACTCGCGGATCACGGCGAAGAAGTGCCGATGGCTGGCGGGGCTGCGCTCCTCGACCGGCGCCAGGGTCACGCACTCACCTTCGCCATAAGTCTCGTTGCAGAGCCTCGCGAACCGGGGCGCCGGGCGAAACGCTCCGTCGATGAACGTGCAGGGGATCGGGCTGATCGTGGTCATCGGAAGTGATCGGGGGCCGCTTTTTCGGCCGCACCCCCTCCCTCACTGTGATTGTCGCCCCCGGAAAGGCCGCCAGGACCGCACGGCAGAACGCGCGGGCCTCGACCACCTCCGGGGTATCGGATAGCTTCACGGGTCACGCGGCGGCCTGGAGATAGCGGGCCGTCAGCTCCTCGAGCTTGGCGTCCAGTTGGGCCAGAAAGTCGGTGACCTCGGCCTCGGCTTCAGCGATGAACGCGGGGTCACGGGGAACCCGCTGAATGAACAGCCGCATGGCCTCGGGAAGCCTGGGATCGTAGCTGGCGAAGTCGCACCACGCCCGTCCGGTGCAGGCCATCTGCCACTGCATCTGCGTGACGTACTTCGCCGGGACCGCGCCGCCCAAGAGGGTGTCGAGGTGCGTGGCCGTGTTGGGGCACTTGATCTCCAACATGCCGTCTTCGCCGACCAGGCCGTCGGGGCTAGCGCCGGTCATGGCGATCACCGGATGATCGACGAAGCCGACCTCGACCACGTCCACGTCAGCCATGAAGGCGTAGGCGGCGCGGGCCTCCGGTTCCTTGTCGGCTCCCCACTGCATCGCGGCGTTGGTGAAGCCTTCGGTCCTCACACCAGCGAGCCTTTCGGCGATCAGCTCTGCCATGTAGTTGGCTCGGCTGGCGCTGTAGCCGGTCTTCGTCTTGGCGATCACGTCCGCTACGCGGGAGGCGGTGACCTTGCCAAGCCGGGCGGCGAACCATTCGGGGGAGCCCTGGACGATCATTTCGCGGCCTTTCGCTTGGCTTCGAGCGCCTTCATGACCTTGTCGAAGTCGCGGGCCGGGATCGCGGCGATACTTTCGGCCTTGATGTAGGCCAGGAACCGCTTCCGATCGGCGCCCACGTCTTCCATGAGGGCCTGAACCTCGGCTTGCTGATCCTCCGAAAGGCCGGCGGGATCACCGCCGCTCTTGCCGTCATCGTCCTCGCCACGGCTGGTGATGTTCAGCAGGGCCATTGCGGTGTAGCGCTTGCCGTAGCTGGTGCTGGAGCCGACCGCCTGGACAGCGTTCTTGCTGCCGGTGCTGTCATGTGGAAGGGTGATTGTCGTCTCTTCCTGGTGGCCCGCGCTGTGCGACAAGATGCCGGTGACGATGATCTTGCCGTCGGCGGCGAGGCCCGTGCGGAAGGACAAGGCGAAGCCATGTTCGGACAGGGCCGGGCGGATCGCCTCGTTAATATCCTCCCACAGCGCGTAAGGGGTGGAGTGGCCCTGCTTGCCGTCCTTTGCGGGAACGATGATCCTGCCGCGCTCGGTGATGACCGGAAGCTTGGGTTGCATGGCGGCCAGCGCTGCGGCATACGCGGCCTTCGCGTCCCGGTCGCTGATGCGCTCGTACATGTCGAGCAACCGCCCCAGCTTCTCGACATCGGTGTTGGGGTCGGCGGCGGCCCGGCTGATGACCTCCATGATGGTCGCCGGGTTGGTCTGGACGACCTCGGCGGCTACGGCGGTAGCGGTGTCTCGTTTGGCGACGGCGCCCATCGGGCTCTCCTCTTCGGGTTGATGTTCGATCTCGCAGGCCAGCAAAGACGGTTGAAACTCCGCGACGGTTTGGGGATCTTCGTAGGGCTGCATCGGCAGGCTCCGGTCTCTGGCCATTACGGAGAGCCTGTTGACGGCTTGGTCGGCTTCAGCCCGAAGAACTCGGGATCGCGAGCCATGATGGAAAAGACGTCGCCGTAGGGCAGACCGAGGCGTTCATGGACCATCGCCCAATGCGCGCCATCCGACAGGCCAAGCGCCTCAGTCTCGTCGAGGACGACCTTCACGGCTTCCTTTGAGAGGGTTCGTCTGGCCATTACGGGGTCTCTGGAATGGAGGGCTTGCGGCGAAGCGTGAAGCCGAGACGGTCGGCGAGCTTGCGAAGCAGGGCTTCGTCGCAATCGCCGCACGAGCCGTAGCCAAGCGTCCGCATCGTGTTGCCGCCGAAGGCCACGACCTGCATCCCGCTCGAATGCATGGGCTTGCCGACCTTCACGCCAATGGCGGTGTTGCCGCCCTCTCCGGTTCTGACGTGATGCGCGATGGCGGCACCGGCCGTGCCGTTAGCCTCCAGCTCGTGAACCATGTCGTTCAGGATGAGGGCGGGGGTGTTCAGGCCCATCGACGGGGCTCCTTAGTGGAATGGTTGACTCTGTGTTTCGTTGTGTGCAGATTGCACCCATGTTTAGCAGTCGTCAACACACATTGTGCGCGGAGTGCATACATGGCGGATGAAAGGCGAGACGCCGCGATCTCCTTGCGGACTTTCCGGTCCCTGAAGGATTGGGTGGAGGCCGAGGCCGCTGCTGAGGGCCGCACCGTGGCGCAGTTCGTCGAACGCGCGCTGGTGGCGCTCAAGCAGTCACGAACCGCCGAGTCCTCACCCCCCGCCAAGCCCAAACCCTGATAGATCCAACCCCCGGCCATCACAGGAGCCCCTCAGGCTTCCACGCCAGGACAGCAGCCAGGACCAGGAACAGGACCGCCGCCACGATGAAAGGCGGGGCCACCAGGGCAGCCAGGAACTTGAACAGGGGCGCTTCCTCCTCAGGTGCGTTCAGACCAGCGACATCCACCGTGCCGGGCTTGAGGGGGGAGGAGGTCACGGGATACGCTCCAGCTCGGCCAAGATGCAGGTAGTCGGGTGGGTCTCGTCGGGCCAAGTCACCCAGGCGTGGCCGGGCGCAAGGCCAATGATCTCGCCGATGGTGTGGGTTCCCGGCGGGCTATTGACCATCACAACGCGGTCGCCCAGCCGTAACGGGCGAGGGACTATTGAGTGGATGGTGGAGACGTAGGCTGAGAAGGACTCTGGCGTTCTGTCGATTGTTTGCAGCGAGACGTAGGGCTCGGGATCGCTATACCCTCGGGTTGCCGCACCAATGATCTCGCATTCAAGCAGAACCCGGTCGCCGTCTCGCAGCTTCTTCGCTTCTTCCTCAGTCATTGGTCTCTCTCCTGAGAAGGGGTGGGGGGCATCCCGGAGGCGGCATCCACCGTCTGCGGCGACGAGGCGACACGAGAGGCCGGTGTGTTCGCTGCGGCCCGTCGCTTGGCGTCGGCGATCTTTTCGGCCAGGGCGTCGCGCTCCGCTGTCTTGGCGGCGAGGGCGGCGTCCAGTTGGTCAAAGGCCCTCGACACCGGAACCGCTTCGTCCCTCCGGTAGGGCGGCGGATCGTGGTATTCCCGCGCCTTCTCGAAGTCGAAGATGCCGGCTTGGGTGATGTCGTCCGTGTAGCCGGCCGCGCCGCCGTCTGACGACCGACGGTGCCAACGGCTCCAATGGTGCGACCAGATCATCCACGGGCCAGCGTCGGGATTGATCGGCTTGAACGGTTTGCGGCGGGCCATCAGCGGCTCTCCTGCGAACACGGTGACGATTGCGGGTCGCCGTTTGGCGTCGCCGCAGACGGTTGATGACACTCCTGGGATGCACCCACCCCTTCCCATGCCTGAACAGTGGAGAGGGCGGAGAGGGCTGCGCGGCACTCTTCTTGGGCGGCCTTGGCTTCCTCGATATCGCCCCGATAGGGGACTGCTCCCGTCACGGCGTCGAGCGCCCAGCAAGCCCGTTGAGTGGCCTTCCTCAGAGCCTTGACCACCCCCGCATCTGGGGAGGGGAGGAGGGCGGCGGCTCTCTCAAACAGGACCGCGTCAGCTTCCATGTCCTGGGCAACGTCAGCCGGCATCGCCGCGAGCCAGTCACCGGGCTCCGAGGCGTTGGTTGCGGCCAGCGTTGCCCGTAGGTCGGCGGCACGCTTCAGCAGTCCTTCCCGTACTCCCTCTAGGGGGGTGTTGGGGGGCCTACCGTTGCTCTCGGCTGCCGTCGAAGCGCTGGTCGTATTGCTCCCAGCGTCAGGCGTCGGCGTGTTCAGGGTAGGCGCACGAAGCCGATCAGCCGCCGCCGTGTTTCGCCGAAGTTCGGCGTCTTGGTCCGCCTCCGAATGTTTCGCGCATGGATTGATATTGGAGCAGATCAGGCAACGGCGGCTCATCCCTGTTCTCCGGTGGCTTTGGCCTCGCCGAACGCGACGAACATCTCGACGGTGCGCCTGGTCCCCAAGGCCCGCTCGATGGCGCCCAACTCCTCGCGGGTGACGCCGACCCCCAGAGCCACGCGCCGGAACGTCTCCGTTCGCTCAGCGAACCGCGCGCCCCACTCGCGGCGCAGATCGTCCCAGGCGGCCGCGCTCTGCGCCTCGTGGGCTTCCTGTCCAGGGACCAGTGCCTCGCCTTGCGAGCACGCCGCATCGGCGGTCGGTGACTGATCCCGGGAGAGCCCCTCATGACATACGGTCGGGGCGGAGAGCGCGGCGTAAAGGGGCTCAACCTCCTTCTGCGCTCCGACGTTGCTGTCGGTCGTGTAGTTCCACGGCGGCGACAGGGGGCTGTCTGGATGCAGGCCGGCGGCTTCCTTGGTCCATCTCCATCGCCAAGCCACGGGCTCCCCCTCCCTCATCGGGGAGGAGGGGGCGGCGGCAAGGGCGGCCAGCACCACGTCAACGGCTTCGTTGCGACGCTCGCGCTCCTTGCGGTCGACGGAGCCCTCACCGACATGGCCGGGGTCACGCTCAATGCCGAGGCGGCGAAGCGCGACGGGCAACGACAGGCTCTCGCCCTTCACTTCAGACATTGGGACGCCCCGCGATTTGATGGATGGGAAGGCCGGAAGTGTGGAGTTGGAGCGCGTTCATGCTTTACCCGTGGCGCGGGAGATGGCGGGCTCGCAGAAGGGGCACGGGAAGCTCCCGGCGCAGCGGTCGGTCGCGTTGACGCAGACCAGCTTCACGAAGCGGCCAAGGCCATCACGGGGTGCGTGGTAGACCGGTGCCGGCGCCTTCTCCCCTTGCGAGCGCTCTGTATGGGTATTCATGGGTTCCTCCCGGGACTGAGGCTGGCGTCTGTGAGTGGACGCGGTGCCGTGGCCCGCGCCACCTTCGGGGGTCGGCGTGTTCGTGCTCACCGCTGCGCCTTCGATGGCTCAGCCACCCTCCAAACCCGGAGGCCGCCATCGACCTTGCGCGTGAGGCACCACGCCGGGCCGCCAATCATTTGCGACTGACGACGGGCAGCCAGCGTCTTCTCCGGGGGGAAAAGAACACTCGCCCCGATGGGAGACTCCATCAGCTTCCGGATCACGCCCGCCACGCTTTCAGGGTTTCGGTGGCCGGGACCGGTGCGAGCCGGGATCGGAACGGAGGTTTCGATAGAATAGGTCATTCGCCTGTTTCCTGCGAATACTGGTTGTTGGGGATGGTGCGGGCTACGGCACCGCATCCACGCTGAGGCGGTTGCTCTTGGCCCGGGAGGCACACCTTCATCACCCCCTCCCTACGGAGGAGGAGACAGACCGCGCGGGCAGGTGAAGAAACAGCTCGGGCTCTACCGGCTTGCCGCCGTACTCGACGTCTGCATCCCAGTAGCCGCCGTCGTCGGGGAACCACGCCGCGAACAGCAGGTCTCCCTTGACGGACACCAGCACGGGGTTACCGTCCTTGAGCTTGTCGGGGCACTCGCTGATCGGGCGCCAAGAGTGACGGAACTTGAACCGCCGCAGGTCGCGCAGTTCCTTGGCGTAGGGCTCGAAGGCGTCGCCTATGGCGCGGGCAAAAGCGCCGCCCGGCTTCATGGACGCCTCAAGGCCCGCACGCACGCCGTCTCCAATCGGGTCGCGTGCCATCTACCCAACCTCCGCCAGCGTGGAGACAGGGGCGGGGGGCTTGGCTGCTTGCGCAGCTTTCCACTCAGGGAAATCCGGGAAGTCGGCGGGGCGACCAGCTTGGTTCCAGGCGATGTTCCAGTGGGCGACTTCGCGCTTTGCTGCGGGACCGCGCGCCTTGCGATAGATTTCCCGCCGGCGCTGCCACTCAGGGTCGCTCATGCTGGCGATAAGCCGAGCCTGCCGAGCGGGCGCGTGCTTCCAGGCGTTTCCGACGCTCATCTACGCCACCGCCATTTCAGAGACGGGAGCAGCGAGGGCGCGGGCTTCCCGCCAAGCGTTCCGGTATTGGTTGTCTGGAGCGTCCCAATCACCACTCAGGCGGCGGCGAATGGTGACCTCGTGATTGTGGCGGGCGACCTCGGCGAACAGCTCGCGGTGAGCCCAGGCGAAGGCGACGTTTTCAGCGGGGGTCATGCTGAATGTCCTTTTCCAGGTGACGGCGGGTGAGGAAGCGGACGACCTTGCCGTCTTGCTCTGCGCACATGCGAATGGAGGCGGCGACAGCGAGAAGCCCGAAGGTGGCGCGCAGCTCGAAGGCGGCCAGCTCTGCGTCCTCGGCTAGGTTGCCCAGGCGCGCTGTTGAAGGCCCGGACCGCATGGCGGCGACCTGCTCGGCGAGGGCCATGAGCTGGCGTTCGGCGCTCTCCAGGTGGAGTTCCAGCGCGGTCATGCGCGGCACCCTTGATGAATGGCAGCGGGTCCAGCGACGGCGCGCGTGGCCCGGCGAACGCGGGCGATGGCGTCACGAACCCGCTGGCGGGTGGTGGCGGGCTTGATCGACATGGACAGGGGCCACCGATCCGCTTGCGCGCGACGGTGCGCATCGAGGCAGATGCGGACGCCCGCTAGCGCCTGCCGGTACTCGACGCCAGCCGGGCCAAGCATCCGAAGCGTGGAGCCGATGAAGCGGTGACCGGCCTCGGTGTGCGGGATGATGGTGACCCCGCTGAGCGTGCGCTGCGGGGCGGGGGTGTCGGTGTCGAAGGGCATCGGTCTCTCCGGGGTATGGAGAGACTATGCAAAACGCATATTACAGCGTCAAGTGCAAAATGCATATTTCGTCATGATAGGGGTCGGACAGCGATTGGGAGGTAGGGTTGATGATCTGGGCTTTGGTCGCCGCCGAGGTTGTTTGCGGATCACCAGCGGACATTCCGCCACTCCCGCAAACCCACACCGACTTGGTCGTGGAGCGAAACTACAAGGCCGGGGAGGCCGTGACGGCGGTCGTTGGCCAAACGGTGGTGCGTGCCAAGAGCTTGTACGTCACTACCTCATACAGTTGGAGCTGGGTGACGGACCGCGATGTCACGATTACGTCCCAAAAGTTCACGCTCTTCCTGCCGGCCGGCAGCAAACTCAAGAGCATGGATCGCCGCCGGAGCGCGAGCGGTGCGGTTGTCGAAATCGCTGCAGCGCGGCAGTACAGCGACAGAACAATAGCGGCCCTTCAGCTCGACGGCGCCGGCTGTGTGGCGGATCATTACGCGTTCACTCTGCGCAATGGCGCCTGGCGCGAACACAAAAATCCGACACTGTTCACGCCGGAGAAGCCGAAGCTGACGCGGCAGCTGGTGGCGACGAAAGCGTCAGTCCCTGGGACGTTGAACTACGAGATCATCTACGTAGGCCAAGATGGGCCGTCTATCCGGTTTGAGTATCGGGAATACACAGCTGACGACCTCGCTAGGCCGGCATTCTCGCAAACCTTGGCCTATCCGAAAGGTGCCCAGCGATTCCGTTTTCGCGACGTTGCCTTTCAAGTTCTCAGTCTGAAAGATGACGAGATAACAGTTCGGATCACGCCGTCAGAAGGTGATTAGCGGACGCTGTTGAATAGGTCGCACTGTGTAAGACGAGACCACCACACCGATGATTTCCGGGCCGTCATCCGCGTCTCGAACGCTATCGATCCGAATGGGTTCTTGGAACGCCGGGTCGCTGGACCTTGGCCACAGGGCGACGCCCCGCTTTTCCTTGACCACTTCCTTGAGGGTTGTCTCCACAAGCCCTCCGCGACGGCGGCGCACCACAACGTGGTCACCCTCGCGCACGCCGATTTCTGCAGCTGGGCACACCACCACCATCGTCCCGTCGGGATAATGCTGGTCCATGGAAGGTCCACGCACCCGCAAGGCGAACAACTGGGCGCCCTCAAAGCCCGCTAGATGGATCGGGATGACTTCCGGGTCGTCGGGCTCGTCGAAGACTTCAGCGAACACGCCAGCCTGTATCACGCCGATCACGGGCACCATTCGCGTGACCGCACGCATCCCGACTGGCGGAGACGGGGGCGGCATCTCGTCCAGGTCGCCGCGTCCGTAAAGGAGCCACTCGGGGGAGACGCGGAAGAACTTGCCGTAGCGCTCGGCCCGGCCAGCCGGGATCCCCCGCAACTTCCCCTCATGCTGGCTGTAAGTCGGGTAGGGGACGCCCATCGCCTCGGCCGCTGCCTTAGCGCTAGCGTAGCCTGCGCGCTCTCGCGCCAGCCGCAGCCGATCCCCCGGTTCCATGGCATCACGCCTTAGATCATCGGAATATGCAAAAGGCAGTTGCGAAGCGGGTCTGCAAAATGCATATTCACCGTCATGCGCACCCATCAGGACATCATCCGGGACGCCGGGCCGCAGAAAATCCATGAGGCGGTCGGGTTTACGGGCCAGCTGAACACCGTCTTGTCGTGGCGGCAGCGAAACAGCATCCCGCGCGAGCACTGGGCGGCCCTGGCCGACGCGAAGATCGCGAGCCTCAAGGAGTTGGCGCTGGCTGCGCCGCCCCGGAAGCGGCGCTCCGCGTCACCGTCGCAGGTGGCCGCCTGATGCCCCTCGCTCCACACACCTCGCCTCGCGCTGTCCATGCCCAATTTGTGGCGCAGCCAAGCCGGGCAGTCACGTTCCATCGCCCGCCAAAATTGAACGGTGAAGCACAATGACCAAGGTCCGCGCTCCCTCAACCTTCGAAGACGCCATCGACCGGATCGTTGGGCGCATCACCATTGCTAAGGCGGCCGAGGTCGTCGGCAAAGGCGAACGGGTGATCCGGTACTGGTCGGACCCTGACGCCAATCGGTCGCCGTCTATCGAAGAAGCGGCGCTGCTGGATGCGGCCTATCTGGAGGCCGGAGGCGGCGAACCGCCGATCTTGGCAGTCTATCAACTCCTCCTCGACCGCAGGGTAACCCCACCGGCCGATAGCGCGGAACTCGCCAAGGTCAGTGGGGTGCTTGCTAAGGAGGTGGGGGAGGGGCTGGCCGCCTTGTTCAAGGCCTCTCAGCCCGGATCAACGCAGGCTGATCGGATGATCGCTGAGCGGGAGCTGACAGACGTCGGGGAGGCTCTGAACTCCAGCCTTCGCGTCCTTGGCTCCCCTGCGAACGTGACGCCGCTGAGGTCCGCATGACCGCACTCGCCATCATCGGCCTGATCCTCGTGGCCCCCGCCGTCCTGTCTCTGGCCCTGGCGGCCTTGGTCGCCCTTATGGGTGCGGCGGCCAAGATGCAGGGGCATGGCCCATGATAGCAGTCCGCTGGGAATGCCCGTCAGCGTACGCCGAGATTCTCGCGCTTCAAAGCCGGCGGGACGAGCTGGCTCGTAAGCTGGTCGGCCACCCGAAGAACCGCGCCACCTTGGGCAAGCTTACCCATGAGCAATTGCGGGTCCAAGTCGGCAAAGGCCTGCCGACATGAAGCGCCCCGAGGAAGCCCTACAGCGCCAAGTCGCTTCCTACCTGAACGCGGTGCCCGGCCTGCTGTGGTGGGCGACTGCCAACCAGCGCGGCACCCGCTCACGCGCGGAAATGGGTGTTCTGAAAGCCATGGGCGTCCGCCCCGGCGTCCCCGATATCTGCCTAATCCTACCCGGCGGCAAGATCGGTCTTCTGGAGCTGAAGGCCGCCAAGGGCCGGCTGTCCGAGCATCAACGCGGATTCATCGACGCTGCCATGTCCAAGGGTGCCCTTGTCGGCGTCTGCTACTCGCTGACGGACGTCGCCGATCACCTGAACACTTGGCTTGGCCCCTACGGCTACCGTGTCCCGAGGTTGGCGGCATGAAGCGCGAAACCGTCCCCATCGGCCGCAAGCAACCCGAATGGATCGGCGCGACGCCTGACTCCGCTATCCCCGACCGGGTGCGCCTCCGCGTGTTCCAGCGCTACGGCGGGCGCTGCTACCTGTCCAAGGCCGTGATCCGCCCCGGCGACGCCTGGGACATCGAGCACATCATCCCCCTGTCTATTGATGCGACCGGCAACCGGGAGGGGAACCTCGCCCCGGCCTTGAAGGCGCCTCACGTCGAGAAGACCGCGCAGGACCGCCGCGACAAGGCCAAGGCCGACCGGCTAGCCAAGAAGCACTTCGGCATCGGCCAGCCCAAAACCGGCGGGTTCACGGGCTGGCGCAAGTTCGACGGAACCGTTGTCAGGAAGGTTGTCCGTTGACCAACATCAACCCCCCCCTTCACCCCGACCGCCTGGCTGACTCCTGGCCCAAGGTAGAGGCTGACATAGCCCGGCAGGAGCGGCGCAGGAACTCGCCTGAGCCGCCGCCAGAGCCTACCAAGGCCGACGACCACCCCGGCTGGACCGATGATCGCCTAGCCACCCTGGAGCGGATGTATCTCCAGGGTAAGACCTTCGAGCAGATGGGTCGCAAGCTCGGCATTTCCAAGGTCGCTGCCTATCGAAAGATCAGACGTCTTGGTTGGGAAGGTCGGAGGGTAGCGCAGTGATCCTCCGCTCACTCTGGAAAGGCGAAATCAACAATCCCGAGTATGCACTGGCGCCGTCGGATGCGGACGTGCTGCGTGCTGTCATCTCGGAAATCTGCGTTCGGCACCAGGTTTCCGAGACCGAGCTTGCCAGTCTAAGCCGCACCCAGCGCGTCGCCCAGGCGCGTCAGGAGGCATATTTCCGGCTCTATGAGATCCGGTATGCCGGCGGCCGGCGCCGCTTCTCCACGATCAAGATTGGCGCCCACTTCGGTCGGGATCACTCGACGATCCTGCACGGCATCGAGGCATTCAAGCGTCGGCAGGGTGCCCCGGCAAAGCCTAAGCGGGTCAAGCCGCAACAGGCGTCCCGGCCCGCGCCCCTTGAGGTGCTGCTGGCCAAGCGCTTCCGGCGGATCGTTGCCGAGAAGGGCTGTGTGGCATGAGACAGTCACTCTCCAAGAAGCTCAGGTTCGAAGTGTTCAAGCGCGACCGCTTCACCTGCCAATATTGCGGGGCAAAAGCGCCGGACGCGGTGCTTAATTGCGACCACGTTCACCCCGTCGCGGAAGGCGGGACGAACGATATCCTGAACCTTGTAACCGCCTGCGAGGCCTGCAATGGCGGCAAGGGCGCGCGGCTTCTCGATGACCGTTCGGCGGTGGACCGCCAGCGGGCGCAGATCGAGGAACTTCAGCAGCGCCGCGAGCAGCTTGAGATGATGCTGGAGTGGCGGGACGCGGAGGAAGTTTCCCGCGTCGATACCGTCGAGGAGATTTCCAAGCGTATCCAAGATCGAGGCGGCTTTCCGCCGAACGAGAACGGCAGGAACAATATCAGGCGCTGGCTAAGAACCTATTCTCTCGCTGAGCTGCTGACTTCTCTGGACGAGTGCTTTGATCGCTACATGCTTTGGGACGGTGATGAGCCGGATGAAACGGGGTGGAACTTAGCGTTCAAGAAGATCCCCGTTCAGGCGGGGTATAATCGGCGCGGAGCCGAAAAGCCCTACCTCGCCAAGCTGGCCTACATCCAAGGCATCCTGCGGAACCGCTGCGGTGACAAGCGGGAGAAATTCTTGGTCGAGCTTGAGGACATCCATCTCTGGGGAATCCCCCTGGAAGTGATGGAGGAGTCTGCCAAGCGCGTCACCGACTTCGAGGATTACTGGAACGAAATGGTCGGCCTCGCCGAGGCGATCCGGGAGGCGGACAGTGGCGCGGATTAGATCAATTCACCCCGGCATCTACACTGACGAGGCGTGGGCCAGTGTGTCTATCGCTGCACGATGGCTGGCCAAGGGCATCTGCACTGAAGCGGATGACAACGGCGTATTCGAGTGGAAGCCGCTTCAGCTCAAGATGCGCATCTTCCCGGCCGATTCCGTGGATGTGGTGACCCTGCTCGCCGAGCTGGAATCGGCCGGCATCGTCATGCGCTTCACGGCCGATGGAAAGCCGTTGGGCGCGGTGCGGAATTTCTGCAAGTACCAGCGCCCCCGCAAGCCCAAGGCTTGGTTTCCGATCACCGATGAAGCGCGGACATTTGTCGCTCTCGGCTCTGAAGGTCCGGAGCCGGCCGATGATGAAGTGACGCCAGTTCCGAAAAAGTCCGAACTCGCCCCGGTTAAAGCCGATGAAGTTCCGCACGAGTCCGAAAAGCCTCCGCAGATGGAGGATGGAGTAGGAGGAGGTAGAGGGAAGGAAGAGGAGGAAGCTAACGCTTCCTTGTCGCCGAGGGCGACGAAACGCCCGTATCCGGAGGCGTTTGAGATCGCTTGGAAGGCCTATCCGCACACGAAGGGTCGATCCTCAAAGCCGGAGACCCTCAAGCTGTGGAGAAAACTTCCCCCCGACGAGCAACAAGCCCTGGCAGGGGCCGCGAGATCGTTCGCGGGGAAGGTCGGAACCGTTTGCGGCGACAAGGGCGCCCCGGACATGGCCGAGTGGCTCCGGAAGGGCAAACACGCCGACTGGATCGATTTTGGGAGCAACGTCGCGCCAATCCGCCCCTTTGGTGGACCGCCCGAGGTCCGACAGGCAATCGCCACGGCAAAGGGGGAAGGCTTCGCCGCCGCCTATGTGGACCCTTGCGGATGGGACGCTGAGAACCGCTGTCTGATCGCCCGAACGGAGACCGCCGCCAAGGCGCTCAAGTCCGAAGCGGGGGCCGTTCTGGCGGCTCGACAAGTCACCGTTGCGAAGGCCGCAGCATGACCCGCGAAGAGCGCATCGCCGCCATCAAATCCAGCTCCAATGACTTGGTGATCTACCTCGATGCGATGGCCCGGCAGCTCCTAGCCCTGGCCCATCCCCAGGCAGACGAGGCGGAGGTTCTGGACCGCCTCGACCGAGCCTTCCGCAATGAGCCCCTAATCCTCCCCCGCTTGGCCAGTCTAGCTGAACTCGCCCCTCGTACAGCCAAGTCCGGAAGGGACTATGGCGCAGCCGTGAAGGAAGTAGCCGTATGACCGAGGAAGAAGACCTGTGCCGCACCATCACCGAGTTTCGCCGCGTGCTGCCTGGGTGGTGGTTCACGGTCGGCCACTGCAAGCTGACGTCGGACGCATCGTGCGGCCCTGACGCGGGCAATCCGCTGTGTCGTGTGCCTCGCTTCGACGAGGGCTTTCATGCCGATCTCGAACCGCCTGCCACTTTGGCTGATGCCATGCGTGTCGTGATGGGCGACGCCCTTGAGGCCAAGGCAGCCGTGAAGGAGATCGCAGCGTGAAATTTTCAATCGTGGCCTTTGTGATCGCGCTGCCGCTGGCGGCCTGTGGCTCTGAAGCGTCCCCTTCCGATGCCTCGGATGGACCAGACCCGAACGTGATCCATGTTGGCGGTTACTGGCATGTGGTGAAAACCTGCGACGCGGGACGCGCGGTCTACATCACGCACAGCGACTACAGCGGCGACGGCGGCAACATTTTTGTCGTCCCTGAAGCGCCCGAATGTGCTCCTCGTGACTTCCTGAGGGAGGCCCCATGACCTCCCCATCCCCATCCAAGACAATACCAGAACAGCGGGAGGAAGGCCTCCGCGACCGTTTCGCCATGGCAGCCCTGACCGGGATACTCGCGTGCTTTCGAGACTATCGAGGAAGCTCAACGACCGAGGGCCGGGCGGTGCTCGCCTACCAGTACGCCGACGCCATGATGAAGGCGAGGGCCAACTGATGTTTCCAATCGGATACGCAGAAATCGCGTTCGCGAATGCGATCTCGAGGGTGATGAGGCCGCTCTACGAGCCGGAGAGCCCCGATGCCGCTAAGCAGCGCACCGCGGCTGCTACGCGCGCCGCTAAGGCGCTAGTGGAAATTCAAGCCATGATGAAGGCGCGCCAAGCCCCGCCCGCACAAATCGACATGGAGCCGAGCAATGACTGACTGGCAGGATATAGCGAGCGCACCTCGGGATGGGAGCGACTTCCACGCGGTGGACGGCAGGACCGGCCATCAGGAGATCGTCTTCTTCGACGACACCAGGAAGTCCGACGTCACACAGGAATGGGTTTGGCACACGAAGGACGGTCCCGCCTACCACGAACGGTTCTTTACGCATTGGCGGCCCCTCCCTTCACCCCCCGGTCAAACCGACAGGGAAGCGAAATGAACCGCTCCGCCTTCTACGGCTGGACGTGCTGCGCACTCAGCCAAGTGTCCCTGCTGATCCTCGCCAATGGCCACGCCATCGCCACGACGCTCTCCGCCCTGTTGCTGGCTATGTCGGCAGTATCCGCCGCCTTAGCCCTGGTGAAGAAGTCGGCATGACCCGCGAACTCCTCTGCTTCCCCCACGACTACCGCCTGACCATGATCACCCATGAGTACGAGGACTGGTCCTGTCGTCTCTGTGGGCAACCTCAATCCTGGCCCGTGTGGATGGGGAAGAGGCCGCCGCAGCAGCCGCCTAGCCAACCTGTGAGGCCCGAATGACCCGCATTGCCATCCTCGCCGCTGCCCTCGCCCTGCTGGCCACCCCGGCCCTGGCGGACCCCTGCAAGGCAATCCCCGACCGTGGCCCCGTTCCAACCTGGATTGAGCCCGGCGCTGTCTTCACCGGCCAGGTCCGCCATATCCTCGACGGGGACGGCCTATGCGTGGGCAACAGCCCCGATCCCAAGACATGGGTGGAGGTTCGCCTGGAGGACTTCTACGCCCCCGAGCTGAGGGAGCCTGGAGGCCAAGCGGCTAAGGCGACCCTCTCCCGCATCACCGCCGGCCGAACCGTCCGCTGCGTCGTCACTCGTCGAGGAAGGGTCCGCTCCTATGACCGCGTCGTCGCAACCTGCACGTTGAACGGCCGGAGCCTGCGGGACCACATGACAGCCGCAGGTATCCGTGAAGGGGGTAGGGGCCAATGAGTCGCAAAGCCAAGAAGAAGTCGCCCCAGCAGATCGCGGCCGGCAGCAAACGCATCCGAAAGTCGGAGGCCCAGCTTGCCCGAGAAGCGGAGGAGCAGCGCGCCCGCGACTTCGAAGCGCTAGGCCTGCCTGGGCACATCGCAAACCTGCCCACTCAGGCCGATGTCCTGGTCGAGCGCGCCACCCGCCAGTCCGCCGACAACCGGGGAAACGTCGACCGGGCGCGTCGTCAGGCTGGCTTGGACTGGCTCTGGAACAAGAAGCGGTTAGAGCCGCACCAGATGCAAGCGGGCCTCAAGTATGGCGACGACTACCGCGCCGCTACGGATGCCAGGGTTCGGTCCTGTATGGCCAGCGCGACAGGTGGCGATCTGATGTTCGCACAGGAGCACCGCGCCGCTGCGCGCCAACGGCTATTGAAGGCGCAAAAGGAGGGGCTGGCTAATCACCCGTCCATGACCAACCTTTGCAACCGGGTTGCCGGCGAGGGTGAGCGGGTTACAGAAATCGCCAATGGAAACGACCCGGAAGCCAAGAAATTAGAGGCCGTGTTGTGCGTTTCCCTGGACCTGCTCGCCAAGCACTATGGTATCATTACTGCATGATCCGTTCTGTTTACATCATCGGCGTCGGAACCGCTCCGGTTAAGGTGGGTGTCGCCGACGACGTCATCGCTAGGCTGGCGACCCTACAGATCGGCAACGCCGATGCCTTGGTCCTGCACCATGCGGTAGCCCTGCCCTGGGGTGTGGCACAACAGGTTGAGGCCGCTGCGCACAGGGATCTGGCGCCCTACCATCGGCGCGGAGAGTGGTTCAATGTTACGTCCGTCGAGGCAAGGCGGGTTGTGGAGGCATTGGCTGGCCCCATGATCGCCAAGTGGCGCGCGGGCTCCTACAACAGCGGGGACACGCTTCTGCGTCTGGTGACAGATCACCAGGTCAGCCCGTGGGCATTTGAGGCGCTGCAGCACTATCGCGCCCGATGCGCGGCCAAGGACACCCAGGCGGTTCAAGCGATGAACCGAGCCATTCTCGACGCTGAGGGCGCCGCCTGCTTGACCGCCTTCACCATGTTCGTCTCCAAGGGCGGTAGCATCGCGGGCATCCTCAGCCGCGCGCCGGAGGCAGCGCACAAGGCGCTTGCAGCGCTCGCCCGTGGCACGAATGCCCTTTGTGCCCATTGGCGGGCACAGCAGGACGCATCCCTGCTTGACGAAATCCAGAGAAACGTGGCATGAAATTACTCAGGGTGGTGCTTCGCGTCCACCCGACCCCCAACATTCGGTATCGGGCGCGGTGCGCCTGCTACTCTCCCCGGATCATCGCCGCCAGACTGAGCGCATCCCGCCGAACAGACGGCAGCGCCAAGTCTATGTTCCCCTGACTGAGGGCCAGGGCAAGTGAGACCCGCTCCACGGCGAGGGCATGGAGATTGCGGAGCTTCGAGGCGCCGGCTTCTACGTCCTGGTAGGCTCGATGGCTTAGGCCGATGAGGTCGGCCATCTCCGCCTGTGTAATGCCTGCCCGGTCTCTTAGGGCCTTGAGGTCGCCGACATTCATTGATTTTTCTCCGGTTACCTGATACCCCTCCGGAGAGCCTAGGCGGGACGGGAATCCCACCTAGGCCCCCCGGTTACTTCCGGAAGCTGATTTGGACTTGTAGGACCTTCAGCTTCCAGAACCGGAGTAGGAGTTTGAAGCGAAGCTTCATTTCTTCCTCCGAGTTGCCGGCTGGGGGTCAGCCGGTAAGAATGTTGTACGCGGAAACTGCGCATAGGTCAACAGCCTAGCGCAGTTTCTTCGTATTTTTCTCGCGGTAAGCCGCAGAAACCACGCATCTCCCCGTATAGGCAGACAGGTTAAGGCGCCGACCTTGTGAAAGGCGCTCCAAGTTTCAGCGGCGGCGTGGAAACGTAGACACGCAGGTCCGGGTACACTGATCGGCAACCACGCAGGGAAACCTGCTTAGGGCTCGTTCAGAGCCGGTTTAACGCCCGGCCCGCTGAAAGCCATTCAGTTCGCGCCCACGGCCTTCCTCCCTCGGGGCCTGCGCGAGGCCCATCGGTAGAGCTTCTGTTCCCGATGGGCCAACCTACAGGAGACAGCGATGCACCCCGACAGCCAAGCGGCCATCATTGCAAACGACCTCGATAGCCTGGTGCACCGCATCGAGGCTCTTCCGGCGCATCCGGAGAACACGGCTGCGCTTAACGCCGTTCAAGCGGCCCGGCAGGCGATCAACAAGGCTAGAGCCGACCTGCACCAGAGCGCCATGCGGGAGCGTTTCGCCGCTTCGGACGCCGCCTAACCCCCTTCGCCCCGTCATCGCCACATCCAAGCATAGCGACTTAGACGATAGAACGCGGGCGAACCCTATGAACCCCACCCCCACCGAATGGCAAGAAACCGGCCGGGACCGCACGGTGACCAGAGGGGTCTTCGTCAGGCGGCAGGTCCGCCAGGTCGAGGAGCGCCGCTACGTCTTTCGGCCAGTATCGCGGGGTTGGACCCCCGCCAACTGGCGGGAGCAAACGCGGTGGCGAGAGTGCGGTCCAAGCCGGCGCCCATAGCGTGAGCGAACCCTAAGAGGCCGTATGACGAAGCCACGCCTTCTCCGGTCTTCATCCGCCACGGTCCTGCACCGGCTGCTGAAGTCGAAGCGACCGCCTTGTCCGCCGAACACTGAACCGAACGCTGCGATACACTACCAGTCGCACCGAAACGAGATCGCCACACCGACCGCGTTGCCGCTCGATCTCACCGAGCCGACGTATTGGGCCGTCGCCTAGGCGAACGCTTCAGAGGACACCGAACGATGGATGACAGCGAAATCCGCCGCGATGCCCTCCGCATGGCAATGGACACCCGCCCACCGAACGAGCGAGACGTCGATACCGTCAAACGCGCTGAGGCCTTCTATCGGTTCATGCAGTCCCGGCCGCTTAACGGGAAGCCGGAAGGGTCACCGCCAGGAACGCGAGGCATCGTGCCGAGGCCCGAACGTCCGCCTACAGTGACAATCCGAGAGGGGTGGGCGAAGCCCATGCCGCCGCCTCCACCCCCGCCGCAGATGGGGCGCATTCCGCGTTAAGCGATGACGCTGGCTGAGATCATCACCACTCCCGAGACCGACCGCTACACCATCACCGGCCCTCACCCTGACGGCAAACTCTGGACGGTGATAGACCGCAACACCGGGGAAGAGGTGGGCGGCTACAACGCTTACTCGTTGGCAAAGGATCTATGCCAACGGCTGAGCGACCAAACGCCATCGCCCTTTGAGATCGCGGCGCTCCCTCTGCCTCAGGCCGACGAGGATATCTACCGCTCATACCTTGAGACACGCATGGCTGTTGCCCGCGCCTTCTCCGCCTAGCCCAACCACATCATGGGTAAGGCCAGCCGCCTCTCAAGCCCGACCGGTAGGCTGATCCTGGCCTCACACCGCCTGTCGCACTCGCCCACCCAAGATCCCGAGCCAACCACCCCTAACCAGTCTCCGTGGAAGGCGTGGTACAACACAGCCCAATGGCGCAGGCTCCGCCTAGCCACCTTTGAGCGCGACCGCTTCACCTGCCAGATGTGCCGGAAGCTCGAAGGTGACACCTCTCAGCTCGTCTGTGACCACAAGCAGCCCCACAGGGGCAATGCCACCAAGTTCTGGAATCCCGACAACCTCCAGACCCTCTGTAAATCCCCCTGTCATGACCAGCACAAGCAAGCCCAGGAGCAAGACAGCCGGTGCCACCAGGGGACATGGGACTAACCCCCGGGGGGGAGGGTCCAAAATCCTATCAAGTCGGTGGGAGAAGACCGGCGGCCAATCACGGAGAGATTATTTCCGGCCCGGGGGATTTGAGTCCCGCGAACCTCATTGCGAACGGAGACCGATGACCGAAACCAGGAAGCCGATCGACTGGGCAGACATCGAGCGCGACTACAGCACGAGCCCCATGTCCGTAAGGGAAATTGCCCGATGGCATGGCGTGACGGAGGCCGCGATTCGCAAGCACGCCAAGAAGGCCAAATGGGTGAGGCCCGAGACGGCGCCCGGTTCGCAGCAGGAGCCGCGCACTCCACCCCCAGTCAAGGTCTACGTTGGGACGGTTCTGACCCCGGAGAACACGACCCCTGAGGCCATTGTCGACAGGGGTCGCGCGCTTGCCATGCGGATGCTCGATGAGTTGGACGCTTCCACGAGCATGATGGGCGAGTTGGAGACGCTGATCACCGCTGGCATCGAGGGCGACAACGACAAGCAGCGCGAGGCGGCCCTTGCGGCGGTCTCGTTGAAGACCCGGGCGGAGGTTCTGAAGTCGCTGGCAACCGCGACGAAGACCTTCGCTGAGAGCGGGGCTCCGGCGGGGATCAAGAAGCAGCGCCAGGAGGCCGGGGAGCGGGTCGCGAGGGGAGGGGGCAAGTTCGCCGCGCCGCCGCCGCCGAGGATCGTTCAATAGGTGGAGTGGTCCACCGCCTGCGTCGACTGGCAAGACCGGATTGTCGCCAGGCGCTCGCTGATCCCGTCACCACTGTTTGCCGATGAGGCCCGCGAGGCGCTGGAGGTCTTCAAGTCGCTGCGGATCGTGGACGCGCCCGGCAAACCGACTTTCGGTGAGGCGTGCGATCGGTGGGTGTTCGACTTCGTCTCATCGATCTTCGGCGCATATGACGCGGAGACGGGCAAGCGCCTGATCCGCGAGTTCTTCCTCCTGATCTCGAAGAAGAACTCCAAGTCCACCATCGCGGCCGGAATCATGCTCACCGCGCTGATCCGCAACTGGCGGCACTCGGCGGAACTTCTGATCCTGGCGCCGACCATCGAGGTTGCCCAAAACGCCTACAACCCGGCCCGGGACATGGTGAAGGAGGACGAGGAGCTGACCGACCTCCTGCATGTGCAGGACCACCTTCGAACGATCACGCACCGCGAGAACGGCGCGATGCTCAAAGTGGTGGCGGCCGACACCGATACGGTCTCCGGCAAGAAGGCGGGTCACATCTTCGTCGACGAGCTGTGGGTGTTCGGCAAGCGCGCCAAGGCCGATGCAATGCTCCGCGAGGCGACCGGCGGCTCTGTGTCGAGGCCGGAAGGGTTCATCATCTGGGCGAGCACCCAATCGGACGAAGAGCCGGCCGGGGTGTTCAAGACCAAGCTGGACTATTTCCGCGATGTGCGGGACGGCAGGATCGAGGACCCCCGCAGCTTGCCGGTGATCTATGAGTTCCCGGAGGCGATGGTTGAATCGGGCGAATATCTGAAGCCTGAGAACTTCTACATCACGAACCCGAACCTTGGCCGGTCGGTCGATCAGCGCTGGCTTGAGGATGAACTTCGCAAGGTCAGGGACGCGACCGGTGGCGAGAAGCAGGTCTTCCTCGCCAAGCACCTCAACATCGAAATCGGCCTGAAACTATCGAACAACCGATGGGCCGGTGCGGACTATTGGGAGGCCGCCGCCGACCCGACGCTTACGCTGGATGAGCTACTTCGGCGATCGGAGGTCTGCACGATTGGCCTGGACGGTGGCGGTCTGGATGACCTTTTCGGCTTGGCGGTCGTCGGCCGATGCAGGGAAACCCGAACCTGGCTTCTGTGGAACCGGGCCTGGGCGCATGACGACGTCCTTCAGCGGCGCAAGGACATCGCCAGCAAGCTGAAGGACTTCGAGCGCGACGGCGACCTGGTGATCTGCAAGGACCCGATGGCGCCGATCATCCAGGCGGCGGAAATCGTCGAGCGCGTATATCTGGCCGGCCTACTGCCGGAAAAGGACGGGGTCGGCCTGGACCCGGCCGGCGTCGCGACGCTGGTTGACGAGTTGGAAGACAGGGGCGTCGGGATCGGCCTGCAGGTCGCGGTGCGGCAGGGATATGCGCTTTCTCCCGCATCCTGGGGATCTGAGATCAAATTGAAGAATGGCTCCCTGAAGCACGGTGGCCGACCGATGATGGCCTGGTGTGTCGGAAACGCGAAGGTCGAGGTTCGCGGCGGCGCGGTTGTCATCACCAAGCAGTCGGCGGGACGGGCCAAGATCGACCCGCTGGTGGCGTCGTTCAACGCGATGATGCTGATGAGCCGGAACCCGTCGGCGAAGTCGGCTCCCAAATACCAAATGATCGTAATCTAGGAGGCCGGCATGAACCGAGCCTATTCCATGTTGGAGGCCAAGGCCTTCGATGACGACAAGCGTACCTTTTCCGGCTGGGCCACCACCCCCGCACCGGACCGCATGTCGGACACTATCGACCCGCTGGGCGCCAAGTTCCAGAACCCCCTGGTTCTGCTGCACCAGCACAATCACACGGCGCCCATCGGCTCCGTCCGGTTCGGTAAGCCGACTGCCAGGGGGATCGAGTTCGAGGCCCAAATCCCTGAGATCAAGGAGCCCGGCCCTCTGAAGGACCGCGTGGATACCGCCTGGGGCGAGATCAAGCACGGCTTGGTCCGCGCGGTATCGATTGGCTTTCGCCCGCTCAAGTACGCGTTCCGCGACGATGGTGGAATCGACTACCAAGAGATCGAAGTGCTGGAGCTTAGCAGCGTTTCAGTGCCGGCCAACGCGAGCGCCGTGATCATGGCGGTCAAGTCCATCGACGCCGGCCTGAGGGCCGCCGAGGGCGTGCCCGACCCCGAAATTCCGCCGACCCCCGAGAGCGAAGCCGCGCCTGGCAAGTCCGCTCATGTGGTGAAGCTGAACCCCCCGGCCCGCGACAGGGCCCAGCCTTTCGTCATCAACAAGATCAACCACCGCTAGGCGCTGCCGGCGGCTGGAAGGAACCACGACAATGCAAACCTACGCAGAGCAACGCTCCGCGTACGAGGCCACCCGCGCCTCGTCCGCCGCGCGCATGAAGTCCATCATGGACGAGTCGGCCGCCAAGGGTGAAACCCTGGACGCCGCTCAACAGGAAGAGTTCGACACCTTGGAGAAGGACATCGAGGCTGTCGATGCTCAGATCAAGCGGCTGAAGACCCTGGAAAGCCTGAACCTGGAGAAGGCCGTCGAGGTCAAGGGCGCCACCGCCGAAGAGGGCTCCAACGCCCGCTCCAGCGTGACCGTCCAGGTAAAGGGGACCAACGTCCCGGCCGGCATCGGCTTCGTTCGCCTGATGGGCGCCAAGTACCTGGCGCAGAAGCACTATCAGGCGCCCGCCGAGATCGCCAAGCAGATGTGGCCGGAGATGCCGGAGCTTCAGACCATCCTTCGGACGGCTGTCACCCCCGGCAACACCACGGACACCACCTGGGCCTCACCGCTGGTCGAGTACACCAATCTCGCCAGCGAGTTCGTCGATCTGCTGCGGCCGGCGACCATCATCGGCCGCATCCCCGGCCTGACCCGCGTGCCCTTCAACGTGAAGATTCCCCGCGCCACCACCGACCCGACCGTCAACTGGGTCGGCGAGGGTAAGGTGAAGCCGGTCTCCTCGATGGCGTTCGACTCGATCACCCTCGACCACACGAAGGTTGCGGGCATCGTGCCCATCACCGAGGAGCTGTTGCGCTTCTCGAGCCCCTCGGCGGAGATGCTGATCCGCAACGCGCTGGTCGCGGCCGTGGCCTATCTGACCGACCGGGACTTCCTCGACCCGACGAAAGCCGAAGCGGTGGGCGTGTCGCCGGCTTCGATCACCAACGGCGTCACCCCGATTACCGCCACCGGCACCACGGCCGACGCCCTGCGCGACGACCTCGGCACGCTGCTGTCGGAGTACGCGGAAGCCAACATGGGCCTTTCCGGCCTGGTCCTGGTGATGACGGCGCAACAGGCGATCAAGATCAGCCTGATGCGCAACAGCCTGGGTCAGAAGGAGTTCGACACCATCGGCATCGGCGGCGGCACCCTGGAAGGCATTCCGGTGGTCATCTCCGAGAACATCGTCTCCACCGGCGGCTCGCCGGTCGACGGTGGCCTGATCGTGGCGATCAACGCTCCCGAAATCCTGCTCGCCGACGACGGCCAGGTGAACGTGGACATGAGCCGCGAAGCCTCGCTGCAAATGGAGACCACGCCGGATAGCCCGGCGTCGGCCTCTACGGTCCTGACCTCGCTGTGGCAACACAACATGGTCGCCTTCAGGGCCGAGCGTATGATCCACTGGAAGGCCCGCCGCTCTGGCGCCGTTCAGTTCATCCAGAACGCCAAGTACCAGTAAGGGTCGGCCCGCGCCGGTTAGAGCCGGCGCGGGCGCCTCTGAGGAGACGCCTGATGAAACTGAAAGTTACAGCGCCGGACCTCCGGTGGAAGGGCGTCCGCATACTCAAGGGCGCACCGTTCGAGGCAAACACCGACCGAGAGCGGGAGCTAGCCGATCTGCTGGTGCGGATTGGCAAGGCGGAGGAGGTCAAGGGAGGCCCCGTCCGGCGCGCTCACGTCGAGGCTCCGACGGCAAAATCGTTGGAGTGGGTCGATCCCCGCCTCGACCACGACGGCAACGGCAAGCAGGGCGGCTCTGTCGCTGTCACGGCCGAGGAGCCTTTTGAAGACATGACCGACGACCAACTCCGCGAGTTCATCGAGAAGCGGGACGGCGAGAAGCCGCATTTCCGCCTTGGTCGGCCGAAGCTTCTGGCGCTCGCCAACAAGACCGACGATGCCGAGCCCAGGGTCGGCGAGTACAAGCACCGCGCCATGAGGGCTGAAGGCTCTGAATAAGGCCCTCGCCCGAATGCTGGCGGCTGTTGTCAGCCCTCCGGCAGTTATCGCATTCCTGGTGCTGTTTGCCGTCGTGAGCGCGGCGGTGGGCGTTTCGATGCTCGTGGGCACGGCGTGGACGCTGATCTTCCTGTCCGCCGTCGCCCTGACGATGGCCGTGTTGCTGGCGAGAGGGATGAGATGGCCGAACTCGTCCTCCTGACCGCCCTAGCACGGGGCTTGGGGCTCCAGAAGGCGGCGCCGCCTTCTTCGGTGGATACCAACCGGGGATGGTTCCCGGTAGTGCGGGAGCCATTCACGGGCGCCTGGCAGCGCAACGAGGAAATCCGCCTCGATACCTCGCTGTCCAACCCGGTTCTGTTCCGCTGCGTCTCGCTGATCTCCAGCGACGTGGCGAAGATGCGCTGTCGCCTTGTGAGGTTGGACGATGGCATCTGGACGGAAGCTGAAAACCCGGCGTTTTCACCGGTCCTCAAGCGGCCGAACCGTTATCAGAACCGCATCCAGTTCTTCACCTACTGGATGATCTCCAAGCTGACGATGGGCAACACCTACGTCCTGAAGCAGCGGGACAATCGCGGCGTGGTGACGGGGCTGTATGTGCTCGACCCAAGCCGCATCCGACCCCTGGTCGCCTCCGATGGCGCGGTGTTCTACGAGATCGCCGAGGATAACCTTTCGAATGTCGGAACTCAGGTAACTATCCCCGCGAGCGAGATCATCCACGACCGCTGGAACACGATGTTCCATCCGCTCGTCGGACTATCTCCCATCTACGCCTGCGGCCTGTCCGCGTGGCAGGGCCTGGAGATCCAGAGCGCCTCGACGAAGTTCTTCAAGAACGGCAGCCGGCCGAGTGGGATTCTCACGGCGCCGGGCGCGATCACCGATGAGACCGCGCAGCGCCTGAAGGACACCTGGGAATCCAACTACGGCGGAGTGAACTCCGGCAAGGTGGCGGTCCTGGGGGATGGGCTGCAGTACGAGCAGATGGCAATGACCGCCATTGACGCTCAGCTGGCCGAGCAACTGAAACTGTCGGCGGAGACGATCTGCGGAGCCTACGGGGTGCCTGCCTACATGGCCGGTGTCGGACCGGCCCCGCTGAACAATAACGTTCAGAGCCTCGCTCAGCTCTACTACAGCCAGTGCATCCAAATTCACTCCGAGTCCATTGAAGAGTGCCTCGATGAGGGTCTCGGCTTGCTGGACAAGAAGGACGGGGTTCGCTGGGGCGTCGAGTTCGACATTTCCGACCTCCTGCGCATGGACAGCGAGACCCAAGTGCGGACACTTCGCGAAGGAGTCCAGGGGGCCATCTACAAGCCGAACGAAGCGCGTAAGGTGATGAACCTGCCCCCCGTCACGGGCGGGGATAGCGCCTATTTGCAACAGCAAAACTTCAGCCTGGAAGCCCTGGCCAAGCGAGACGCGCAGGATGATCCGTTCTCGCCGTCGAAGGCCGAAACGCCGACTGCGGAGCGTGTCCCGGTACCGGCCAACGATGATGTTCAGGCCAGGGCATTGAGCGCCCTGTTCCAGAAGGAACTTCGGGAGGCGCTATATGCATGACCCGAAGGATCTGGCGTTGGCGATGGCGCCGGTGGTGCGTGAGTTCGTCACCGCTGTAACGGGTCCGCTGCTCAAGCGGATCGAGGAGCTAGAGGCGCGGGAGATTCCCAAGGCGCTCTCCGCTGACGACATCGACCAGCAGGTCAGGTTCTATCTGGCGGCCAATCCGCCCGCCGCCCCGATGCTGACGCAAGACATACTCGACCAAATGGCGGACCTCGCCAAGGCTGCTGCGATCACGCTTGAGGACGTTCAGCCGATCATCGACGACGGCGTCGCCAGGGCCGTTGCGGACCTTCCCGCGCCCAAGGACGGTTCGTCCGTCACCTTGGACGATGTGCGGCCTGTGATCGAAGAGGCCGTCAAGGCCGCCGTCGCCGACATTCCGGCCCCCAAGGACGGTGCGTCGGTCACCACCGAGGATGTGCAGCCGCTTATCGCCGAAGCGATCGCCAAGGCCGTTGCTGAACTTCCCCGGCCGAAAGACGGCGAGTCTGTAACCACGGACGACGTTCGTCCTATGATCGAGGAAGCGGTCAAGGTCGCGGTGAGCAGCATTCCGACGGCGAAAGACGGAACCTCCGTCACGGTGGAGGATGTCGCCCCGCTTATTGAGGAGCAGGTCAGCAAAGCCGTAGCCGCAATCCCAATCCCGGAGAAGGGCAAGGACGCCGATCCCGAGGAGGTGGCCCGGTTGGTCGCAGAGACCGTCGAACGCGCTGTGGCGGCGCTCCCTGAGCCCAAGGACGGCCAAGACGCGGACATGGAGGCCCTCGCCAAACAGGTGGATGCTCTGGTCGCCGAAAAGATGGCCGAAATCCCGGTTCCGCAGGACGGCAAGAGCGTCACGGTCGAGGACGTTGAGCCGGTGCTTGCCGAGCTGGTCCAGCGCGCCGTCGCTGAAATCCCGGCCCCCAAGGATGGCGTCGGCCTGGCAGGAGCACTTATCGACCGCGACGGGCAGTTGGCTGTGACCCTAACCAACGGCGAAACGCTGCAGTTGGGCAATGTCGTCGGCCAGGACGGGATCGACGGCAAGAATGGCGATCTCGGCCTCGGCTTCGACGACATGGAGGTCAACCTTCACGAGGACGGTCGCACGGTTGTCCTGAGTTTCGCTCGCGGAGATGTCCGGAAGGCCTTTGAGATCGGCTTCCCGGTGGTGTTGGATCGCGGCGTCTTCAAGGACGGCCAGACCTACGAGCCGGGCGACGGTGTGACTTGGGCCGGCTCCTGGTGGATCGCGCAGGAAAAGACAGAGAGCAAGCCGGGCACTGATCCGACGTGGCGCCTCGCAGTCAAGCGCGGCCGGGACGGCAAGGACGCAAAATGAGCGTTCGGCTCGTCACCGCACCGGGCTCCTACCCGGTCACCATCGAGGAGGTGAAGACCCACCTTCGCGTCGATCACGACGAGATGGACGATCATATCGACCTGCTTATCCAGGCCGAGACCGCCTATGTCGAGGACTTCACAGGGCGCAAGCTGGTCCCGCAGACCTGGGACTTCTTCACGGACGCCTTTCCGACCGATGGGCCGCTCGGCCTGCCCCTGCCGAAGGTCAATTCGGTGGTGGTGTACTACCTGGACGCAGACGGTGAGGAGCAGGCCCTAGATGCGGACCTCTACGTTGCCGATGTGGACAGTGAGCCCGCTCGGATAGGACTGGCGGCTAACGCCTCCTGGCCCACGGTCTACGCCGGGCTCAACGCAGTTCGGGTCCGGATGACGGTGGGCAATGAGGAGGCCGGTTCTTCGCCGCCTACGCCTGATGTGCTGGCGGATATGAAGCTCGCGATCATGCTTCGGGTTCAGGCCAGCTTTGATGGCGGGGACTCCGCAAGGGGCCTTCGCGAGACGGCGGAAAACTACCTTCGTCGGCGCCGGGTTCACCTCGCCCTTGCCTGAATGGCCGATCTGGGAAGCGGCGGCGGTCATCGCCTCCGGTCCCTCTACGAAACGGGAAGACGTAGAAAGCCTGAAGGGTCGCCTCCCGGTCCTGGCGATCAAGAGAAACGTGGAATTGGCCCCGTGGGCGGACGCCGTCTACGGCTGCGATTACCCTTGGTGGAGGGCGGTTCGCGGGCTGCCTGACTACAAGGGCCTGAAGCTCGCATTCGCCCCCAAGGCGGTGGAGCAATACGGGCTGAAACCGGTGCTGATCCCTGAGCACGCCAAGTCGGACAAGCTGAGATTTGAAACGACGGGGACCGTGGGCGGCGGCGGCTGTTCGGGGTTCCAGGCCTTGAACCTGGCGGTTCAGTTCGGGGCCAAGCGGGTCCTTCTTCTCGGCTTCGACTGCCAGGATCGAAGCGGGGTTCACTGGTACGGGCGCAACAACGCTCCGGGCATGAGCAATCCGTCACAGAACAACTTCGCACGGTGGAAGCGGTCGTTTGGAAACGCTGCGGAGCAGCTGAAGGGGAGGGTCGAAGTGGTCAACGCCTCGCCGATCAGCGACCTGAAGTGCTTTCCGAAGGGAACGGTCGCGGAGACCTTGGCGAGGTGGGGCCGGTGATCTTTATCGGCTGGGATCCCCGCGAAGAGACCGCCTGGAAGGTAGCGAAGGCTTCTGTCGAAAAGCACCTTTCCCGGCCGGTTCCGGTCAGTTCTCTGTGTCTGGAGGAGCTTCGCGAGGCTGGCCTTTACCGCCGTCCGACGGAGACGAGGGACGGACGGCTTTGGGACGTGATCTCCGGCGCTCCGATGGCTACTCAGCACGCCTGCGCCCGGTTCCTGATTAAGGAATTGGCCGGGTCGGGGTGGGTGGTCTTCATGGATGGCGACGTGCTTGTGAGGGCGGACCTCGCGGAGCTGATCGACACCCTGGACACGTCGAAAGCGGTCTACTGCGTCAAGCACCGCCACGAGCCCACAGCGACCGAGAAGATGGATGGGCAGGTTCAGACCCGCTACTTCCGAAAAAACTGGTCGAGCATGATGATCATAAATTGCGATCACCCGGCCAACTCAAAGCTCACGGTCGAGCTGGTCAATACGGTTCCGGGCCGCGACCTCCACGCCTTTTGCTGGCTTGAGGATGACGAGATCGGCGCTCTGGACACAGGGTGGAATTACCTCGTGCCCACGGACGTCAAGATCGCCCACTTCACCGAGGGTGTGCCGGACATGCCGGGATACGAGCAACAGCCCTTTGCCGACGAATGGCGGGAGTTCGCCCGTTGGGTTTAGGCGACCAGTTGATGGCTTCGGGAATGGCAAGGGGCGCCAAGGCCAGGGGCAAGCGGATCGCCTTCGGGGATGGCCGGCGTGTCATCTGGGACAAGCACAGCGACATCATCTTCCGCGACAACCCGAACATCGCCCGCCCCGGAACGGAACGGCGGACGGATATCGAGTGGGTCCATTACTACAAGGGGTCGCGGATCTATAACCGCCAGGACGGCGACCGGTGGGTCTGGAACATGGACTTCCGCGCCACGCCTGGGGAAATCTACCAAACCCAAGGGGAGAAGCAGGACGGCCGCCGGTTCGGCGCTGGATTCGTCCTGATCGAACCGAACGTCGAGGACTGGAAATCGAGCGCCCCGAACAAGGATTGGGGGCTGGAGAAGTACCAGGCTCTCGCCAACAAGCTGAAGGGCCGGCTGCTGCAGTTTTCGCACGGCAAGCGCCGGCTCAGGGGTGTGGAGACCATCACCGCCAAGGACTTCCGGGACGCGCTGGGGATCATGGCGAACGCCCGCCTCTACATTGGCCCCGAGGGCGGATTGCACCACGGCGCGGCGGCGATGGGGACCAAGGCGGTGGTTCTGTTCGGCGGGTTCATTCCGCCCCAGGTGACCGGCTACGAGACCCACGAGAACCTGACGGGTGGCGCGGAGGCCTGCGGCTCCCTGAAGCCCTGCGATCACTGCCGAAAGGCGATGGACAACATTTCGGTGGAGGAAGTCTTGGCTGCGGTGAAACGCCTGGATGGCTGAGTACAAGGTGCAGCGCCGCGTCGCTGGCGAACACGACTTCCGCCTCGACGGCATGGCCGATCTGCTTCATCGGGCGCGGGGCGTGTCGGTGCTCGACATCGGCTGCAACCGGGGCATGGTCGGGCTTGAGTTTGCCCGAAACGGGGCGAACAAGGTCCACGGCTTGGATATCTATGAGCCGGGCATCGCGGCGGCTCGGGAGGTGTTTGCCGACATCCGGTCGGTGGATAGCCGCTTCGAAGTCTGCGACCTCACTCGTGGCCCGGAGCATCTTCCCCTGACAGGGAACTACGACATCGTCCTCTGTCTGGCCACCTACCACAAACTGAAGCGAGTCATGGCGGCTGACGCCTTGAGCAGCCTGTTCGTCCAATTTGGGTCGATGACCAAGGGCTACTTCGGCTGGCGGGCGACGTCCGACAAGCCCGATGAGAACGATCAGGAAATGAAGGCCCTGGACAGGGACCTGGGCGACGCCGGCCTGCGGCGCATTCACACCTCCTACATCAGCACCGAGCTGGGCGTGGCGGCGATATGGGCGAGGGTTTGATGGGCCGATACCTGACGGACGCCGCGCAGGACCCGACGGAGATCGCGGCGTTCTGCGATCTGCTGAGGCGCGAGGGCGTCACCTCCTATCTGGAGATCGGCTCCAAGTTCGGCGGCTCGCTCTGGCAAGTCGCGACGGCCCTTCCGAAGGGCTCGCGCATCGTCTCGGTCGACCTGCCGAGCGGAACCAAGGCATGGACGGCCAGCCGATCGTCCCTGGGCGCCTGCATCGAGGAGCTGAATCGGATCGGCTATGACGCCCAGGTCATCTGGGGCAACAGCATGGACCCGGCGATCATTGAACAGGTGCGCGAGCGGGGTCCCTACGACGCAATGCTGATCGACGCAGATCACCGCTGGGACCGGACAAACCCGGCCCCGAACGGCGTCCAGGCCGACTTCCTGAACTACGGGCCGATGGGCCGCATCGTCGCCTTCCACGACCTGGCTTGGCGCCGAGCGCCGGATTGGGTCGGGACGCGGATCGACGTTCCGGAGTTCTGGGCGTCGATCAAGGATGATTATCGGCACGAGGAAATCATCCTCTGCCCGACCAAGAAAAACAACGGCATTGGGATTTTGTGGAGGGACGCTGATGCCGGAGCGTGATGAGCCCCCCGAATTGGCGCTGCCGTCCTTCCGGGAGGCGATCACCAACCTTCTTTTCAACTGGTTCGGCGTTCTGTGGCGCTGATCGTCTCGACGTGGTCGTGGGGCTCCAAGTACGGCCCTGAGTACCTTGAACGCCTGAAGGCCGGCGTAGCCCGCAATCTGTCCCTGCCCTACGAGTTCCGGGTCTTTCATCCTGAGCCGGAGGACATGCACCTCACGGCCATTCCGGGCTGTTTCGCCAGGCTTCGCGTTTTTGATCCGGAGTGGCAGGCACGGCAGGGGATCAACGAAGGCGACCGGATCGTCTGCCTGGACTTGGATCTCGTCGTCACCGGCGTCCTTGACGATCTTTTCTCGCGTCCGGAGCACTTCGCCATCCTGTCGGGAGTGAACAGCGCCAACCCATGCTGGGCCAACGGGTCGGTCTGGTGGACAACGGCAGGCTATCGGCCGGACGTTTGGTCTGATTTCAGCTTAGAGGCGGCGAACAAGCTGCTGGCGTATGAATTTGCGGACGACCAGCTTTGGCTTGCGGACAAGCTGCCAGACGCGGGCCGGATCACGTTAGAGGATGGCGTGTACGCCTTCCAAAAGCCCGGCTGGCCCAAGGGCGAGGCTCTACCGAGGAACGCCCGCATCGTCGCGTTCCCGGGCTGGCGAGACCCAAGCGGCTGGACCCATCTGCCCTGGATCAAGGAGCATTGGCGGTGATCCATCCCCAGGCCGTGGTTGATGGCCAGAACGAGGACGTGACGATCTGGCAATTCGCTTCGGTCATCCGGGGTGCAGTGATCGGGCGTGGCTCAAGCATCGGGGCCTGCGCCATCGTTGACGGCGCAAGGCTGGGTGAGCGGGTGAGGGTCGGACACGGCGCCAGCATTCACCCGGGCGTCTGGATCGGGGACGACGTGTTCATCGGTCCTGGGGTAGTTGCCTGCAATGACCTGAACCCGAGGGTCGGGGGCGGTTTCGATCTGCAAGCCTTGCTGGACGGCAAGGTGGTGGTTCGCATCGAGGACGGCGCCAGCATCGGGGCGAACTCAACGATCCTGCCGGGCGTGACCATTGGTAAGCGGGCCATGATCGCGGCCGGGTCCGTTGTCACCGCCGACGTGAAGGATGACGAGCTGTGGCTTCAGCGGCGGCCGAACGGCGACGGACGGTTGATGTCGCCCCTGCCGGTTCCGCCCGGCGGCCTGTAGTGCTCACCGTCGCTACCTGTTTCTGGCGCCCGAACGAGCACAGCGCAGAGGCCAGCCGCTGCTACACCGAAGAGTGGGTCAACCGGCTAGCTCGTGGTTTCAAGCGCAACCTGACGATCCCGCATCGGTTTGTGGCTCTGACGGATCGGCCCTACCAACTGGACTGCGACCAGGAGCTTCTATCAACCGACAAGCCGGACTGGTCCTGCATGATTGAGCCCTTCCGTATCGAGGGGCCATTGATCGTGGTCGGGCTGGATACGGTGATCATCGGCAACATCGACCAGCTGGCGGAGTGGTGTTTCACGAGGGACCGGATGGGCCTGCCCAGGTCGCCGGGCAAGGACTACGTCTGCAACGCCATCGCGCTAGTTCCCGAGGGGTATAAGCAAGTCTTTATGTCGTGGTCGGGCGAGAACGACATGGAGTGGTTGCGGACCTTCCCGCACGACTTCATCGACGATGATTTTCCGGGCTGGGTTTCTTCCTACAAGTGCGACATCCGCCCGAACGGCCTGGGGGAAACCCGCGTCGCGTACATGCACGGCAGGCCAAAAATGCACGAGATCAACGAGCCTTGGGTTCGGCAGCATTGGGTTTGAGCGCTGCGGCGGCGAGGGACTCAAACCCTCAATACGCCGGTCCTTCGGTATCACCATTCCGCCCGGCTCGCCGATTGCTCGACTTTCGCGTCTGTCAGTTAGGTGCGTTTTCCGCCAGCCGCCGCAGCGCAGGAAAGGTATCACTTGCGGCTTGAACCGGCAAACACGGCATTCTTCCGTCCCAACGGCTTGAGCGCCTTCAAGGTCAGGCTTTTCGACAGGGTTGGGGCCGCCATCCAAGCTGCCGGCGGCGCCTATGTGAAGGGCGACTTCGAGCTTCTGGACCACAAGGTAAGCAAGGGCCGCATTCCGATAGTCGGCTGCACGCCGGAGCTTCGGCCCTACATCAACCGATGGAGGGAGGAAGGGCGGACGTGGGTCTACTGGGATCGGGGCTATAATCGCCGGGTCTTTGCCACGGACCTGCCAACAGGAACGGACGGGGGCTACTACCGCTGGCAGGTCAACGGCTACCAGATGCGCGAGATCAGGGATGTCCCTGCCGACCGCTGGCGGGCCGCTGCAACGCCGTTGTGGCCCTGGTCAAAGAACGGCCGACACATCGTGGTCGCCGAGCCCTCGCCGACCTATCAGCGCTTCCACCGGATCGAGGGCTGGACGGAGCGGACGCTAGAGGCCCTGAAGGCCATCACAGACCGGCCCATCGTGGTCCGCGACAAGGAACAGCAGCGGTTCGGACGCAAGCTGCATGAGGATTTGAAGGGCGCCCACTGCCTCGTCACCCACGGCTCTAACGCGGCGGTGGAGGCGGTCATCATGGGTTGCCCGGTGTTCGTTCACCCCGACAGCGCCGCCTCCCTGGTGGGGCGAACCGATTTCGATATCGAAAACCCGATCTACCCCGACCGCGAGCCCTGGGTTCGGTCGCTTGCCTACTCACAGTTCAACGAGCGCGAGCTGATCGACGGCACCCTGTGGCGGCTGCTTGGAGGCCCAAATGACTGACACCGAAATGAAGGCGCCAACGATGAGGGTTCGATTTCTCCGCGACTACGACTACGTTCCATCGGGAGCGCCCCGCTCCATCGTGGCGTACAAGGCGAACACAAAGCCGACCGTGAAGCGCGAGGCCGGCGAGGCCGCCATCGCCAACGGTGCGGCTGTCGAAATCGCCCCGCCGAAGCGCGTCCGTGGCCGCACCTAAGTCCCCCGGCGACCTCAGGCAGCGCATCACCTTCCAGCGCCGCCTGACGGCGTCCGACGGCTACGGCAATCATCAAGGCGACTGGGCGGACCTGTTCACCCGCTGGGCAAGCATCAACCCTACGCGGGGTGGCGAGGAAATCCAGGCCGGGCGGATCGCTGGCAAGGCCACCTGGGATTTGTGGATGCGCAATGACGGCCAGGGCCGGGAGGTGGTGACCGGGGACCGGGCCATCGACCAGCGCGACAAGACGCGGACGTTCAACATCGTCTTCGGGCCGGTGGATATGTACGGGGATGGCAAGTTCTTGTTCTGCCAACTCCAGTCCGGTGTCGCTGATGGCTAGTGGCGTTGAGGGCGTTGAGCGGCTGATGGCCAAGTTCGCAAAAATGCCCTCTCGTGTTCGGGCGGCGATGAAGCGGAGCGTCGATAGGAACGCGGACTCCCTAGTATCGCAGATGCGTGCCATCGCTCCGGTATCTGCCGACGGGGATCATCCCGGCCGCCTTCGCGACAGCATCCGTAAGGAAGAGGGCAGGCTGGGTGATGTGTCGGCGGTGGTCTTGGTTGACGCCAAGGACGAGAACGGAAAGCCCTATGCTGCGCACGTTGAGCTTGGCCACGCCGCTGTCGACGGGTCTCAAGTTCCTGCCGAGCCGTTCTTCTACCCCGTGGTCCGGATCAATCGGAAGAAGATCAAGCGCAGTATCGCCAGCGCTGTCAGCCGAGCAGTGAAGGCAGACGCCAAGGGGGCGGCATGAGCAGCAGCTACGCCGCCACCGCCGCCCTCGCGGTCCAGGGCGCTATTCACACGGCTATGCTGGCTTCGACGGCCTTGCGGGCCATCCTGGGCAATCCAGTTAGGATTTATGATCGCGTCCCCAGCGACCCCGATAAGCCCGTGTTTCCCTATGCCAGCTTCGGCCCTATCCAGGGCTTGGACGGCGGCGATACCTGTCACGTTGGCGCAGAAGTCTTCGTTCAGATCGACGTCTGGTCTCGGAAGGTCGGACGGGTAGAGGCTCAACAGGCCGCTGCGGTCATCGCTTCCCTTTTGGATGACGAGATCACTGTCACCGGCTTTCAATTGCTCGTCCATGAGATGCGGGACGTCCTGATCCAGACCGGCAGGGACGGCCTAACCACGCAGGCGATCATCCGCCTTCGCTACGAACTGGCTCCGACCAGCTGACCATTCCGGCTTTGACCGGCTTTCGCCGCCCTGCGGTTTCACTAGGAGCGCCACTATGGCTCAAGTTGACGTCGTCAACGGCGAGAAGCTGTTGATCATGATTGGAGACGGGGCTTCGCCCGAAGTCTTCTCCCACCCCTGCTTGATCAATACCGATCGGGGAATTTCCTTCTCTTCGTCGCTGACCCAGGAGCTGATCCCCGACTGTGACTCCCCGGAAGATCCGGCCTGGCAGTCGGCGGAGAAGGACGGCCTGTCGGCCAACATCAACGGCGCCGGCATGCTCGACGTCGCCAGCATCGAGGAGTTCTACGACTGGTTCACCTCGCCCGACACGAAGAACGTCAAGGTGAAGGTGGACAAGACCGGCGGCTCCACCTGGACCGGAGCCTTCCACCTGACCGAGTTCTCGATCTCGGGGACCCGGAAGAGCAAGGCCACAGCCAGCCTGACCTTGGTCAGCGACGGTGAAGTGACGCGGGCCGACAACGCCTAATGAGCCGCTCAGCCAAGATCAGCGCGGTATTCGGCGACGGCATCCACGACTTCCGGCTGCGCATCGGCGAACTCGAAGAGCTGCAAGAGCGCTGCGACGCCGGGCCTGAAGAGATCCTGTTTCGGCTCATGAACGCCACATGGCGCATCGCCGACGTCAGGCAAACGATCCGCCTTGGCCTGATCGGGGCCGGGATGCAACCGACTCCCGCCCTGATCTTGGTGGAGCGCTACGCTGCCGAGGGAAGCCTGGGGGAGTGGAAGTCCCTTTGTATCAACATCATCGCTGCCGCGATTGATGGCGCTCCCGACGAGGACAAGCCGCCGGGGGAGGGGAAGGGGGAGACGGCGACCTCCCCAGAAGAAAAATCCGGTTCGCCCGGCTCTACGCCATCGGGGGCAAGCTCGGATACGCCCCGGAAGCGGTCGCGGAAACGAGCCTCTGGCGCTTGATGGCCGCTTTTGAAGGCTGGCGCGAGGCCAACCAGCCCGGCGGCCCGGAAGCCCCCACCGAGCGTGAGTTCGAAGATGCGGTTGCCCGGCATATGTCGCCGGATCAGGAGGCTTAATGGCTGACGAAATTGAGCGTCTCCTGGTCCGCATCGAGGCGAACGCGACCCAATTTGAAGCCCAGATGAAGAAGGTCAACCGCACCCTCTACGGTGTGGAGGCGACCAACAAGCGCACGTTCGAGCGGATGAAGCGGGACGCGGCGCAGGCGGGGCAGGAACTTGGCCAAATGCTGGGGGCCGGGTTCGGCAGGGCGTCATTACTGGCCGGCGCCGCTCTGGCCGGCATCAGCGCCTACGCAATCAGGCTGGCGTCGGATGCGGCCGAAATCCGCGATGCCTTCCAAGTCGCGTTCAAGGACTCTGCACAATCAGCGCGCCAGTTTGCCGAGGCGCTGGCGGGTAGCCTTGATCGCGACTCTGTCCCAATGCTGGAGTCGATGACCCGGCTTCAACTGGTCATCACCGGCACTGGGGTTGCGGCAGAAAAGTCGACAGAACTGGTGAAGAGCCTGACGGCCCGGGCGGTCGACGTGGGGTCTCTGTTCAACGTCGAAGACGCCGAAGCCTACCGGGCCATGATCTCCGGCCTGACCGGCGAGACGGAGCCGCTGAAGCGCTTTGGCGTGGTGCTCAATGAAGCTGCCGTGAAGACTGAACTGCTGCGACTGGGCTTCAAGGGCAACACTTCGGCGGCCAGCGAGGCAGCGAAGACCATCGCGCGCGCCAACATCATCCTGGAGAAAACTTCTGTCGCCCAGGGCAACGCTGCACGCACGGCGGGTAGCGCGGCCAACTCCGCCAAGGCGATGAAGGATCAGTTCAACATTGCCGCCCGCGACCTCGGCGAAATCCTCCTACCGCATGTGACGAAGGCCATGCAGGAGGTGACGAAGCTCGTCAAAGCCTTCAACGACATGCCGAGCGGCGTCCAGATCGCCGGCCTGGCGATCCTAGCCTTCGTAGCGGCCGGTGGGCCGATTGCTGCGCTGCTCGGCAGCCTCGGCAAAGTCATCAAACTCGCCGGGATGGCTCGGGCCTCGCTGATGGGCCTTACGGGGGCCAACGCCGCCGCTGGAGGCTCCGGCCTGATCGGGGCGGCGGGGGTCGGGGGCACGTTCGGAGCGCCACTTGCCGTGGCCGGTGCTGGTGGCTTCGCCCTATGGCAGTCCAACGAGCAGGAGAAGCGCTACGAAGGCATCATGAAGAACCTCGGCCGGGCTTCGGAAGAGGATCTTGCGTTCGCCTTGGGCTATACGGATTCGAACCTGGACCGCGCCACCCGCACGAGCCGCGTCGCGGCTGGCGCTCAGCGTCGGAGCAGGTTCACCAGCGACCGGGGGCGGCTCCTAAGGGAGCAGATGGAACGCGGCCTGCAACCCGGCAACGTGTTCAATCCGGATGGCATCCGTTCGACGGAAGCCTCGCGGTTTGACCTTCCGCCGGAGCTGCTGAGACCGACAAGTGGCTCGTCCGGTGGCGGGCGCGGGAAGACGGGTCCGACCAAGGAGGAGCTTGCGGCCAAGGCCGAGGAGCTACGCCTTGAGCAGGAGTTGGAGCGCGCCCGGGCGTCTGGCGATGCGACCCGCATCCAAGCCGCCGAAACCGAACAATGGCTGAAGGATCGTACGGCGAAGTACGTCGCAACCGGACGCAGCCAAGCCGACGCGGAGATTCTCGCCCTTACGGACAAGATTGCCCTCAACCGGGAAGAACTGGCGCTGGTCGAGCGGCTGGCGAGCGTAAAGGCTGCCACTTTCGAGGCGGACCCTCAACTGATCGACTTCGGCCTTGCCGAGGCGGCGGAAGGCATACAGGCCAACGAAGACGAGATGCGCGAGACGTTCCGCCGTTCGTTTGGCGATGGCGTCCGCGCGGCGCTGCAGGGCGACCTCGACGGCTATTTCATGAGCCTGGCCGACAGGTTCTCCAACCGCCTGATCGACAATCTCAGCGATCAACTTTTCGACCTGCTGAACAACTACTCCAAACAGCAGCAGGGCAGCGGAAGCGGCAACTGGTTCTCGTCGGCCCTGTCCTGGCTGGGAACGAACCTGTTCAGTTCGGGCAGTTACGCGGGCGGCTTCGCCGGTGGAGGAGATTTCCCCTCGGGCAAATGGGCCACCGTGGGCGAGCAGGGTCCAGAGGCGCTCTACGCCAAGCCCGGCGGCGGGGTGAAGGTGCTCTCCAACGGCGCGCTTCGCGCCATGCGTAGCGCGCGGCCAGCGCAGGGCGGTGGTGGCTCGGCTCCCATCCTGCAGTTCGACTTGCGAGGCGCCGTGATGACGGAAGACCTGGTCAGCCAGATGAACGCCATTGGGAACGTCGCCCTGCAGGGCGGCGCGATGATGGGCGGCGCGCAGGCGGCGGCGGCGTCGGCGCGGGCAAGCGCCCGCAAGCAAGCAACGACGATCCCTCGATGAGCTTCATCGCCTTGCCGGTGACGGCCATTCCGAAAGACAGCCTCGAATGGGCCATCGTTGGGGGTGGTGGGTTGCTGACCCCGCTTGTGGGCGGTGTGGAGCAATTCGCGGCGCGCATGGGCGACAAGTTCGCCGTCGGGGGTGTTCTCGGGACTATGGAGGCCACTTGCGCCAAGGCTTGGATCGCTGCCCTGTTGGCTCAACGGCGCGGCACTCCGGTGCGCTGGACCCTGCCGTCTCCCTACGGGATGACCGCCGGAACACCGCTCGTGAAGGGCGCGGCTCAGACGGGTTCGACGCTGGATATCGATGGCGTCACCGCCGGTCTCACCATCCCAGCCGGGACGCCGTTCAATATCCATGACGGCAGCGGCCGACCGTACCTGCACTTCACCAGCCAAGCGGTGACGGCGAACGGTTCGGGCGAAGCTACGCTGACATTCACCCCCATGATGCGCGTCAGCCCGGCAGACAACAGCGCCGTGGAGTTCGCCTCGCCGAAGCTGGAGGGGTGGATGAACGAGGTGGGGGTGAGCTGGTCACTTCGGCGGCTCCGTTTTCACACGGTTCCCTTCTCAATCCGGGAGGCCCGATGACTCCTGAAATGGAAGCAGCCTATGACGGCTATGGCTTCATCGAATGGGCGGCGCTGAAGATCGAGTTTCCGGACCGGACGGTCAGGCTGCTGGAGCGGTCTGGCTATCTGGACTTGGGCGGCTCTGAGGTCTTCACCGGGGAAGACGCTGTCTATGGAACCTGGGTCACGGGGGATGACATTGGCGATGGGGTCGACGGTGAGGCTCCGCGCTTTCAGTTCACCCTTGCTGTTCCCGATGCAACGACGGCGCAAGCGCTGATCGCGGGGGACCGGCAGATGAGCCCGGTCACGGTGCTAACGGGCCTGGTCGATCCAATGACGGGCGAGCCGTTGCCGGGCTGGGAAACCGAGTTCGTCGGCTTCTTCGACGTTGCCCGACGACACACTGCCTATGGGGAGGGCGACCTGGTCGAATGCGACAGCTTCTCCGTCTTTGAGCATCTGATGGAGAACGCCGAAGGGGTCCGCCTGAACGGCGCTTGGCACAAGGAACGGTATCCAGCCGAGTTGGGCCTGGACCATATCGTCGATATTGAGAAAACCTTGCCGTGGGGCACCGGCGGCGCGAACAGCGGTTTCAGCGGCAAGGGCAAGAATGACGGCCCCTGGTGGACGGAGGGTTTCTCGCCGCTCACTCGCTACGCGACCCGCTCATCCGGGACCTTCGGCCAGCTGTTCAACCCCGCCATTCAGGCGGCGACGCACTTCCGCCAGATGCGGCAGATCAAGAACGGATGACGCACCCAGCGATCCGGCGGCAACAGGCCGCGCAAGCCGTTCTCGACCAGTTCAAAGGGCGCCAGATCGATTACCGGGATGTCGACTGTGGACGCATGGCGAAGGCGCTCCTTCTGGCCATGGGACACAAGCCCCGATGGGCTCGGTTCAGCGGCTACACGACCGAGCGCGGAGCCGTCCTGAAGCTGAAGCGGGCCGGCTTCAACGACGTGGCTGCAGTAGTTGATGACCTGGGGTTCCCCCGTGTCCCCTTCAGCATGGCGATGCGGGCCGATCTGCTTGGGTTCCCCGATGGGGGCTGGACGGCGTTAGGGGTGGCCATGGGCGGTGGGAAGTTTCTGGCGGCCCGGGGATCTGATCAGGTGTTCGAGGTTGGCGGCGATCTGCCGCCGCACTTGATGGATCAAGCCTTCGCCTGGCGGGTGGAGCCGCGCTGATGGGAGCGTTGGCGGGTGTGTTCTCCAGCGCCGTGAACTGGGTCGGAGGGATGTTCTCCGGCGGCGCGGCCGGTGGTGTCGGCGCTGGCAGCGTTGGCGCAGGGACTACGAACGCCATGGTGAGCGGCTTCGCATCGGCGGCGGGCAGTTCAGGGTTCATCGGCCAGGTCGCCAATACTGCGTTTCAGCTTGCGCTCTCGTCGGCTCTCTCAGTGGCCTTTCAGCCAAATCTTGCCAGCTCTGGCGGGCAGACGATCAAGTGGCGCCCCGACCCGAACGCAGGCGTTCCCTACGTGCTGGGTAGAACGGCTACGGCCGGCGCTCCGGTCTATAAGAATGTCTACGGCGGGGAGAAGGCTCGCCACTACCGAACGGTCAACGTCCTGTCGGTCGGTCCTATCGAGGGGATCGAAGCGCAGTTCATGAACGACGTTGACACCACGTTCAACGTCAACCGGAACGCAGTCGGCTATTACAACGACCTGATGTGGTTCGACTACAAAGTCGGCAACATCACGGAGTCGGCGCACACCCTTTCCACGCCGCCGTTTACGCCCGATCCCGATACTGTCTTCACGACGGACCACAAGATTTCGGGGCTGGCGACCTACCAGCTGATCATGCGCTACGCGGCGCTGAAGTATTCCACCGGGCCGGCCACGCCGCTCATGGTGACGCTTGGGCCGGCTGTATACGACCCGCGAGAGGACAGCTCTGTTCCTGGGGGATCGGGATCGCAGGACTCGACCGACCCTGACACCTGGTCGTTTACGGGGCGAAGCAATCCCTTCCTGCAGGCCATCACATGGTCGCTCGGGATCAAGGGGTGGGACGGATCGAGCAGCCCTGGCCAGTGGGTGACGCTGTTGGGCGCGGGAATGCCCATTGCCGGCATAGACACGGCGGCCTTCATGGAGGGGGCCAACGTCTGCGAGACGAACGGCTGGACCTGCGGCGGCGTCGCGCTCTCCACGGATGCGAAGTACACGGTGCTGGAGCAGATGCTTCGCGCCGGTGGCGGGCGACCGATCCCGATGGGCGGGAAAATGTCGGTCATGGTGCAGGCGCCGAGGGTGTCTATCGCCACGCTGACCGGCGCGGATTTGGTCGGGCCGATTTCTCTCACGGGGCCGCCGGGGTTCAGGGAGCGGTTCAACACGGTCATTCCCCGCTACCGCGAAGAGGATCGCGGTTGGGAGGTGATCGCGGCAGACCCGGTCTCTGTCCCGGCCTTCGTGGTGGCCGATGAAGGTCCGCGAACGAGGGAGATTGGATACCCCTTCGTTCAAGACAAGGACCAAGCGGCGCAGCTGGCCAAGTACGACATTTGGGAAAGCCGTGAGGCCGGACCGTGGGAATTGGAGGTGCGCCCTCGCTGGCGGGCGTTGAAGCCCGGGGATTGCATCACCCTCGACGAACCTGAGCTTGGCATTGATGCGGTGAAGCTGTTGATCCGCGAGCGGACCCGCAACCCGGTCACCGGTCGCGTGGTCCTGCGCTGCTGGACCGAGACGGACGCCAAGCACGCCGACGCCCTAGGCGCTACCGGCACGCTGCCGGCGGCCGGCGGGTTCGATACGACCGAGCCGGGGATCGAGCCGCCGGATAGCGGAACTTGGACTGCGACGCCGGGAACGGCTGTTGGGGGCGGGGCGGAAATCCCGGTGATCTACATCACGGGGACCGTGGATAGCGTCGAGGCGGCCGACCTTGTCGTTCGCTACCGTATCGACACAGGCTCGCCGGCTTCAGATTGGGAATACGTCGCCTTTCCGGTGGACGCGCCCAAGATGCCGATCCCGGCCATCGCGCCGATCACCGACTATGAAATCGAGTACGCCTATCGGTCCGTTCGTGGGGCGGTCTCAGAGACGTGGACGGCAGACGCCGGCGGCTTCGTCACGACCGGTGACCTGATCCCGATGGATGACAGCGTCACCACGCCGAAGATCGTGGATGAGAATGTCACCATCCTTGAGCAGCAGACCCGATCCACGGGCTTCGGTGGCGCTGGAGCGATCTTCATTCCCTGGCAAGGCGCGGGGAATGACGTGTTCACACAGCTGGATGAGTACACCTTCACCTACAGCGGCGAGGGTTCGATCACCATTGAATGGACTGGCAAGATCGAGTGGCAGCGCAACGCCGCGACACACCTCAAGTTCTTCGTCAGCTTGGACGAGAGCCCAACCTTCACCGGGTCATACGGGGGTTTCGAGGGTGACATCGTCATCTATCAGGGCAACCAGAATGCCCTGTCTTCAGTGGTCATCCTGCCCATCAACCTGTCGGGATTGAGCGTCGGCAGCCACACGCTCGAAATCTGGGCTCAGACCGAAGAGAACACGGCCAACGTGCCGTACCTCGACACCGGCGCGACCTTCAAAGAGTTCGTGAGCAAGAAATGACCTGGTCCGTGCTCGGCGAGGATGGAAGGGTCCTGGCGACCTACCGGCGGCAAGAGTCGGCGGTCTTGAACGCCAAAGAGCGAGCCGTTGTCGAGGGACCACCTGAGGGGGGTCAGGCAAAGGATTGGCGGTTCGGTGAAGGCTTCACCTGGAATTATGACCCGCTTCCCGATGCGCGAGCCGAGCGGCTCGCCGCGAAGGACCGGGACGGGCGCCGCAAGGACGGCTATGCGCGGATCGACCGCGACATGATGATCGAGGTGGCGGTCGATCTGGCCCTCGACCTTGCCGAACAGCCTGACGTGGCCGCGCGGCTGCGCCCGACCACGATAGCCAAGGCCGCCCAGCTGAAGGCGATGCTCGCGGCCGTGAAGACCCAGCATCCCTAGCGTCTCGGGGCGTCCGCCCCCGGCCCTTAACCCCTAACGCTTGCAGGTGACAATGGAACGCAACGGGCCTCCGTTCGGCGCGGACGGTGACGCGCTGGTCTATGCCGGCGAGGTCGTGGCCGTCGGCTGGCGGCTTCTCGACGACAACGATGCGGTACAGGACTACGCCAACCGCAGCTTTGCCTTGCGGGTCTTCGGAACGCTTGGCGTAACGCCGGTCAACGTCGCCGCAGAGGTCGTTGATGACGCGGACGGTGACTATCTGCTGGCCACCCTGACAGGAGACCAGACGGCGGCCCTGGTCCCGAGCGGCCGGGCGGGCGCCGTCCTGCGTTGGTCGTTCGACGAGCTGGTGGATGGCGGTCGAAGCGTCATCGAGTCCGGCGAGTTCCGGGTGAAGATCGCGGCCGACCCTGATCTCAACGAGCCCGCCGCTGGTGCTGGAGGGGCTCCGGCCGTCATCTACAACGTCCCGGCAACGAGCCCCATCCGCACAGTGGTTTACAGCGGGGCGCCGGGGGTTAGCGCTTACGCGGCGGCCGTTTCGGCGGGCTACACAGGGACTCCGGAAGAGTTCGCGGAGGCCCTTGCTGAGAACGCAACGGCCGTTTCGGAGAACATCGCGGACATCAATGCCGCAGGTGCTACCCAAGTCGGACTGGTCAATTCAGCCGGGACTACTCAGGTCGCCAACGTCAATGCGGCGGGCTCAACCCAGGTCGCGGCCGTCAATTCCGCCGGGTCGACCCAGACGGCCGCCGTCAACGCTGCTGGGGCCGCCGCGCAGTCAGCCATTGCGGCTGACGTGGCGACCAGTGGGGCCAATGCAGCGTCGGCCGCCACCAGCGCTGCAGACGCCGCCCTGAACGCGGCATATGCCGGCGGCGTCGGGTTCACCTTTTCGACTACCACTACCGACAGCGACCCGGGCGCGGGGAACATCCGCTACAACAACGCCACGCCCGCTTCGGTGACCTTCCTCTACATCGACGATACGGATGTAGGCGGCGGGACGGCAAGCGGCTGGGTCGACACCTTCGACGACGTCGAGGGACCGGTGCGGGGCCAAATCTACCTAGCCGAGCCCGGCACGCTGAAATACGCGGTGTTCGACGTCACCGGCGCGGTGGTGACCGGCACCGGCTATCGCAAGGTCCCGGTGGTCTGGCGCGAGGGTTCGGCAACGCTGCCGACCAACGCCGCCCGCGTGAACCTGCAATTCACCAGGGCTGGCGTGGCGACGGGCGGTGTCGCCATGACCTTCTCCAGCACCACCACAGACGCAGACCCGGGCAACGGCAATATCCGGTTCAACAACGCGACCCTCGCTAGTGTGACGATCCTCTACATCGACCTGCAGGAGGTCGGCGGCGGTTCCATCACGGCGTGGATCGACAGCTTCGACGACGTGAACGGCGGTGTTCGGGGTCAATTGATCCTGAATGAGCCGGCCAGCGGCAAGTTCGTGCTGTTCAACGTTACCGGTTCCATCACCGACGGCGGAGGCTACCGGAAGGTCCCGGTAACGTATGTGGCGGGATCGTCGTCGAACTTCACCAACGGCAATCGGCTGCTGCTGAGGTTTGCGCCGGCAGGGTCCGAAGCCGGCATTGCGTTCCAATTCTCGACCACCATCACCGATGCTGACCCGGGTTCAGGCTTCATTCGCTTCAACAGCGCGACCGTTACCGCCGTTACCCAGATCTTCGCCGACAACAATGCCGCTGGCGGCAATGCCATCTCCGGATGGCTGGACACCTTCGACGACGCCGACGCGGCGGTGAAGGGCCAAATCTACATCGTGGAGCCGGGAACGGCGAAGTTCACCGTCTTCAACGTGACTGGCGCCGTCCTCGACGGAACCGGCTACCGGAAGATCAACGTCGCCTGGGTGGCGGGCGTCCTGCCGACGAACAACGCCCGGGTCCTGCTGACGTTCGCTCGGTTCGGCGCTGACGCCGATGCGGCGGAGATCGCCCAAAGCGCCGATACCTACCGGTTTGGGAAGGCGCGGTATGAGGCCGAAATCGCCGAGCGGCTCGCGGCCTATCCCGCACAACAGGTCCGGCCGACGTCCTGGGTTCTGAGCGGCGTCACCTACAACGACGACGGCACGTTCACCGGGACGCCCGGCGGCACGATGACCACCACCCTGACCGCCGCGCCGTGGGTCGATCCTGCGGCGACCCGGTATATGTACGCGGTTTCGAAGTCGGGAACGTCGGGCTCCGTTACTCTGGCGTCCAGGGCGCACGCCAGCATCGCCTACAACCCGCCGGCCGTTGAGACCGAGCCGTTCCCCGGCACAAAGAAGCTGGCGTGGGCGAACACCTCAAACGGTGGCACGACGGTTCGTGGAACGACCGTCACCAACACCATCACCTTCAACGTCGATGATACGATCTTCGAGCCCGAGGTCTGTCTGACAGACAGCCCCTTCATGCCGAGGATCATGCCCACGCTGCCGGCGGAGCCGTACATCGATCCCCGCCCGTGCTGGGAAGAGACATTTGAGACGCACCGCCGCTGGAGGAACCGCCGTCTCACCATGCGGGCGGCGGCAGAGACGAGCATCACCAAGGCGGTCAACAGCCTCTCTGGGTCGGATGCGGCTGCTGGAGACCGCTTCAATCCCAAGCAGAACATCACCGGCCTGACTGCGCTCGGGGCCTTGGCGGATGGCGCCGTGGTTGGCCTTTGGGGCGAATGGGACAACCAGGGCTTTGGGAGCAGCGTCGGAACGGTCTCAAAGGGGTTGATCTTCATGGCGCAGCCCCAAGGGCGGCGCCGTGCCAGTTGGAGTGGCGAGACTTATAGACGCCAGCCCTGGCCTCGGATGAACGGCGACAAGGACGTCACCGATCAAACTTGGACCCTCGAAAGCGGGACCTGTTGGAAGACCACCTACACCGTCAACACCGGGACCAACCTTGCCCCGGTGAACGACGCCTACTCCACCATGCATTGTCTCCGGGTCCAGCGAGACATCATGGACGCGACGCCATTGGCCGCCGAGCGGCTGATGCGCCAGGCCACGTCCAAGGCCAACTGCATCGCCACGAGTGACAGCTCGTGGTTTGAGCTGGTCAGCGGTTCGACCTGGACCCTCTACGTCAATATGCCGGATGGCCTTGCGCCAGACGTCGGAGCCTACCGGGTCCGCCCGGTGTCCACGTTCGGCGCAATCGTCTGGGGCCAGAACGTCGACCGCGACGGCGGGGCTGTCTACGACATCTTCTTCAGCCACTTCAACGCCGGCCTGGGGATCGTCAATGGCGGCCAGAACATCGACTATTCCGGCTGCGTATTCGCCCACAATCCAAAGCACATCACGAACAGCGGCGGCGGCTCGTTTACGGACTGTCTCTACTACTCGCGCGGCTACTCCACGAGCAACCTGCTGAACATCTACGCGCCGGATGCTCTGGGCATGTCGGCGATCATCCGCGATGTCGTGATCGATAGCGACACGCCGGGTGGGTCGATCTACGTCCACCGGGGGGGAACTGAGTTCACAGGCTCCATCACTGACGACGTGATGACCGTCGATTCCTTGCCGACTGGCGCGGTTACACTTCGTATCGGCTACGTCGTGAGAAACACGGCCGAGACGGTAGCGGTCGGCACCTACATCGCCGAGCAACTCACCAGCACCGAGAGCGGCGGCACGCTTGGCTTGCGCGGCACCTACCGCGTCACCATCGGCGGACAGGCTATCGCCAGCGGTACGTTGGGCGCGGGCGGCAACTTCTTCTACGTCGAGGTTTCCGGCGTCTCCGACGTTATTGTTCCCGCCGCCTCCGGCGCCCTCGCGGGCGATCACCCCCAGGCTATCGACCAGACCGAACACGCGCTGATCGAGGGTTACCACACCCACGGTTACTACACGGCGTTCGGCGAGGCCGGCAGCTGGGCCGTCCCGTGCGCCTCCATCTGCCGCTATAGCCTCTGCACCGCCTGTTCGCGGAATACGTCGTTCGCCGACAAGCACGACAACGTCGTCATCGTGCGCAATGCCTCCATCGACGCCAACAATCGCGGGATGCGGCTGCAGCGGCTTATGGAGGGCCATCAGGTCCACCATGAGACAGTCTTCGCCCGAACGGTCCAGACGGCCTATGGCGACGCCAACCCCGGCTCCGACTATCTGGCAGCCATCTATGAAGTCGGCTCGACCGCCGCCCAACAGCAGGGTCAGACCCCGAGCTGCACGTACTCCCTCCTGGTCGCAGATTGTCCCCACAGCACTGTCGGAACTCGGATTCGCTTGGACAGCGCCGCCGGCCAAGCGTTGCTGACCGACTGGAACATCATCGTCGTCTTCACGCCCGGGAACATGAGTTCCGCGGTATTCGGCGGGGCCACGAAGCTGACCTGGGACGAGTACCTGGTGGACTTCGCCCCGAACGACGCTAACAGCCGGTTCTTCGACTGTCGGGGTATGGCGGGGGGGGCGGCCAACCTGTTCGTGGATCCGGACAACAACGACCTGCGCATTCGCACTGACACCGAGCTAGGCCGGGCAGTGCTGGCGGCAATGGCGGAGATGGGCGCCGGCGCGAGCTGGACCATCGGCGGAACACCTCGACGCCTCACGGCAGACGAGTACCTCACAACCCTGCAGCACGGCTAAGGGCGTCGACTCGCATAGGCACGGGAGGTTGCTAGCGGTGCTGCGCTGCCGGCGGCGGGATCGCCGGGCCTTCGGCAGTGTTGGGCTCCATCAGCAATACCGCGATACCGAGCACGATGATTGCGATGGCGGCGACGCCAAACCAGAGTTTGAGGTTGAAGTCGATCTTCATGTCGATATTCAAGCGGTCCGATGGGCCGTTGGCAACTGGGATGCGCATGGGAAAGCTGGGGTGGATTTTGGCGGCGGAGGCGGCTCTTCTCCTCCTGCTGGCCTATGGCATCTGCCGCTACGTGTTCATCCACACCCCGTTTGCCAGCGTGTGCTTTTTCCTGTTCGGGGTGACGCTGGGCATGATGACGGTCACCGCCGGGCAACTTGTGAAGGCCTTGCCAGCCCGCCGGCAATGATCTCCGCGAGCAGAGCAGTTCCCTCGGGTCCGGGGTGGACGCCCTGCTCGTAGTATTCCGCCGACCAGGGAACTTCGATCACCTCCGGCGCCATGTTCCTAATCCAGCGGAGCGGGTCGGTGCGCTGGTTCATATCGTCGGGGATGGGGTAGCCGACCACCACCACGCGGCCCTTGTAGCGGCGTAGAAACGCCTCCCACTCGGGCTTCCAGGGCGGCAGTTCACGGTAAACGATGGCCTTCTTCTTGGCGATCCATCGGTCATAGGCGAACGCCATGGCCAGGATCGGCCGCTTCGTCGGCATCTGCACCTCGCCCAGCCATTCGCCCTGCCGGCTGTCCGTGGCGTTCAGAACGAAGACGATGGTGTCGAGCTGCAGCACTTCGGGGCGGGCCTTGATGTAGGCCAGCTGGTTCGCCAAGCCCCAGCCGCCAGCCGACACCGGCCACACGTCGCGGCCGATGCGTTCCTCCAGCTGCGGGCCAAGACGCTCGGGCTGATCGTGAAGGGTGCCGCCGTTGACGATGCTGTCGCCGAGCAAGAGGACGCCTTCGGGAACGAACGGCTGTTCCACCCCCATTGATAGCTCGTTGTAGGCGTAGCGACGAAGGAACACCGACCCGCGCTGATTGGGAGCGTGGATGTAGCCCTCAGGCCCCAAGTGATGCAGGGGAACGGCGGTCACGAACCGAACCATCAGTTCGACGCACAACAACGCGATGACGGCGACCATCGCCGCCCAACCGATACGCCCCATTCAGCGAGTATGTCGGCGCCCCGACCGTCTTGCAACTCCAGCATTCACCATTCGCGCAGGTTGCACGGCTCGCAGTATCCGAACTGATCGATATCGCGCCTCACCCGCCGGCAGGTGCGGCACCTGAGCAGGGGCCCGGTTCCGTGGTCGGCCTCGGGATCGGTTACCTCTACGAGCCAGCGCCAGAAGCGGGCCAGGATCGTCCTCATACATCCAGTGAAGGGCCGCCGCCTATCGGCGTCAATACGCAGATCGCAGCCGTGGGGATGCAGCAACATCCCCACGGCCCCGACCCCGGACATGGAGCAAGCCCACGCCCGAAGCCGCACCGCGCGGCAGGGAGAGGGAGCGCACCGTCTGGTTAACTAACGGTGAGCAAGCCGCCGGAGAACCGAATGACATTGCCCTCTTGGATCGCTTTGGCGTCGCTGTTTGTCCTGATCAGCCTCCAGGGGCTCGCCTTCGCATTTTGGGCCGGCCGGCTGTCTCAACGGGTGACTGGGCTCGAAAAGCAGGGGGACGGCGATGCCACCCTCGCCGAGAAGGTCATCCGCCTCACGGTCGAGATGGAGCACGCCAACGCGAGCCTGTTGAAGATGGGAAATCAGCTTGAGGGCGTGAACCGCCAACTCGGGAACATCGCCATGGGTCGAATGGGGCAGTCGGGAGAAATGGTGTGAGTGCAATCAATGAATGAACGCAAGATCAACTTCGACCTCAGCTTCAATATCCCCATCCTGATGAGCATCGTTGGAGCGGTCGCCGCCGGCTCGATGTGGGTGGCCACGGTGAACAACAAGCTCGACACCCTGGCTGTTGTGGTGGCTGACCAGGCTGCGACCAGGGTGCAGATCGAAGACCTCCGAAATCAAGTCCTCAAGAACCGGGAAGAGACCCTCGAAAACCGCCGAGTAATTACGGAGGGAGAATGACGGCGACTGAGCACGCTGCCCGATGTGGGATTATTTCGCCATCGTCGGCATTCTCGCGCATGTCTTGGTCGCGGCCGGAGTTGGGCTCTACTTCGTCGGCGTGGCCATCGTGAAGTCCATGATCGGGGTCCGGTAGCTCGCCGGCCTTGTAGCGGATAAGCTGAAGTAGGGGTTAGAGCGCCGGAACCATCCAAGTGGCGGCGACCCCAAGCCGGGCCATTTCTTCCCTGATCTTCGCCCCTTTGAGCCTCGACTCCTCGGTGTTCCACGCCTTCAGTTCGGCGAGCTGTTTCGGCGTTACGAACATACCGTCGCCGACTTTGACAAGCTCTCCGGCGGCAACCTTGGCGTTGAGGTCGGCGAGCATTGCTTCGAAGCGCCCGTCGTCCTCGGTGATGATCTCGGTGGTCACGCTAGGCCGCCTGTCTCACCGGCACGTGCTTGTACATCCATCCACCCGGCGGATCGGGTTCGATGAACTCAATCTTGTCGGTGGGTCTCTTGGACGTGTCGTCGGTGAAGACGCACGACTCAAACACGCCGGCAGGCTTGCCCTCAAAGGTGGCCAGCGCGCACCCGGCAGGCCTCACCCATACGCGGGGGTTGGTATCGACACGGGCGAGGATGTTGGCCTTCTCCGGCGCGCTGCGGACGACGCGCCATTCGGCCGGGGTAAGGCGGATGCGCTTCTGACGCGCCCATAGCTCGATGGCTTTGGCTCTCCAGTCGCCGACCGGCTGCGCGGCAGCGGCGGTGACAGCGACGGCCGATCCGGCGACGCCAGCGAGAACGGCTCTACGGGCGATCATTTCCATGCCTGAGAGTCCCACGAAAGCGGCGGCTTTTCAACTCTCTCGCCGCACCCCAACCCACCCCCACCGCAAGAGGTATCTATGACGCTCCCCAAGATCGTCACCGACCTGTTTACCGGCCCTGACGGCCACACCTGGCACATGGGCCGGTTCGGCGCGGCCATGACGGTGATCAGCGGTCTTCCCCTGCCTTGGGTGCAGCTCTGGCGCACAGGTGTCCTGGACCTTGCGGCGACGGGCGTCTTCTACAGCGGTGTCGCGGCTGGGGCCTGGGCGATGGCCCAGGGCGCCAAGAACATGGACCTGATGCCTGAGGGGTCCGCCACCACAACCACCACCACGACAACGGAGACCCTGTAATGTGGACCTGGGATCAATCCGCCGGAAAACTCTACCACAACGGCCAGCTCGTCTCGACCGGCTACAGCGGCAAGGCGCGCGGGAAGAACAACCCGGCCATGCAAGGCGAGCGAGGCTTCGGTCCGATCCCGCGCGGCAAGTGGAAGATCGTCAGCCGCTATGACAGCAAGAACGTCGGCCCCTACGCCCTGACCCTTCACGCTGTCGATGGCAAGTTGGACGACACGCACGCCCCAACGGGGAGGGGAGCGTTCCGCATCCACGGGGACAGCGCGCGGGCTCCCGGCACGGCGAGCCAAGGCTGCATCATCCTTCCCCGGGCCATTCGCGAGAAGATCTGGACGAGCGGGGATCGTGACCTGGAGGTGGTGGAGTGATCCCCCGCTGGCTCATCGGAGCGGGCGTCGCCCTCTTCCTCATGCTCCTGGGCGCCTTCGTGTTCGGAGGCCCCATCGTCTCGTTCTGGAAAGCCCAGACCCACAAGTGGCAGGCCAAGGAAGAGACGGCGCAGGACAACGCCGCCGCGCGAGGCCTTGAAGCCGGGGCTGGCCAGGCCCTCGCCACCGAACAAGCCGCCATCACCGAGCGCATCATCGAGCGCAACAACGAAAGCATCCGCTATGTGGAGAAGGCCAATGCAGCCCCGGACGCGCAAACTCCTCTCGGCTCTGATCGTCAGCAGCGTATGCGTGACCACTATGTCAGCCTGTGCAAACAGCGGCCGGCAGTCTGCGCCAGTGGCGAAAGCCCCAAGGGTGACGACCCCGCTTTACGCTAAGGCCCCCTGCAAGCTCTACGGGCCTCCGGAGGGGCGGGAGCTGACCCTGCAAGACCTGGAGATCACGGCGGCCATCCGAGGGGTGGAGATCGTCACCTGTGACGAGAAGCGGGTACTGGCGGACAAGGCCAACATCGAGCAGCAAAAGGCCCTGGACGCCTGGGAAGCTGAGCGCGCCAAGCGGCGGTGCGAGTGGTGGCGGTTCGGGACATGCAAGCCACCTGACCCCGGCTAGTGACCTCACTTAGGGCCTTACTGAGGACAGTAGCCCCCTGACTGATAGCCCTTGAGACTTAGGTCTCGGGCCAACAGAAAGGCCCCGCTGGCGATTGCTGGCGGGGCCTTTTGCCGTTCGGAGGGCTGGCTTAGCGGATGTTGACGAACGGGGTTGCGCCGGGGCCGACGACCTGCGGCATCTGGCCATTCCACTTGGCGATGGCCTGCTGTTCCAGAACCTGCGGATTGGCGCGGAGGGCCTCGCCACGGAGGCGGTATGCTTCGGCGTCACCCTTGGCGATGGCGATCTTCTCCAGGGCTTGCGCCTCCGCCACTTTCACCTTGGCGGTGGCCGCGAGAACGTTCTGGTCGGCTTGGGTGCGCGACTTGATGCTTTCGAGGATCAGGTCGGGGAAGCGGATCGAGCCGATCCATTCCAGTTGGGAGATTGTCACCCCCTCCTTCGACCATTTGGTCTGGACGGTCTTGAGGGCGCGCTGGATCACCTGCTGACGCCCGCCAGCCAAAAGGTCATCGACGCCGACCTTCTCCGTTTCGGCGGCGATGGCGGCCCGCACGTCGTTGCGGATGGGTCCGTCGAGCAGTTGGGGAAAGCTGAGCCGGTACTTGGCGTACAGGGCTGGCGCGGCTCTCGGCTCGACCTTCAGGGTGGCGGCCACGTCGGCGGTCATGGGCAGGCCGGTGCGGTCGGTGAAGACGATCTCTTCGTTTTCGTCGCCGTCGTCGGTCTTCTCGCGGGTGTAGGGGTAGGTCTTCTGGATCGTCGGATAGACCTCGATACGCTCCCCGATGCCGGTGGCGTGCCACCCGTTCGGCAAGGCTTCCTGCTGGACACCGGCGCCAGAGCCGAGGGTCTTCACCTTCACGCCGGCGTTGCCCGGCTCAACGGTCTTGCCGCAAGCGGCGGTGGAAAGCGCGGCGACACAGACGGCCGCCAGGATGATGGCTCGCTTCATTGGTTCCTCGTAGGTTGGAAGTGCTTGGCGACGTCGCGGAACATGACCAGGGCGACCCAGGCCAGACCGAGAACGCCGAACGCGGCGGCGGCAACAGCGCCGAACAGGCCGTAGTCGCTCGCCGAGCCCCAGAGGGGGCCAACGACGCCACGGAACAGGGTCATTGCGGCGGCGATCCAGAGGAGGGCGTAGGCCGCCCCCTTCGCCGCGCCGATGAACTGGCTTTCGTACACGGGTGATCTCCTGCGGCGACGGGGCGGGGGTTGCAAAATCGCCGTGACGTAGATATAAACGCGACGTTGATTTTGAGCAATACATGCCGGAAGAAAAAACGACGCCACGTAGATGAGTTGTGCGACTCCCCCCGACGCGCTATCCGCTGCCCTGGTGAAGAACACGCCCTGGCAAGCGCGGCTGAAGGCTGCCGGCCTGACGCAGAAGCGTCTCGCCGCGCTGCTGGGCGTGGCTGAGAACACGATCTCCCGCCAGATGAAGGGGGATTGGGACGTGCCAGGCTATGTGGAGGCGTTCGTGGTCGCTTGGGAGGAAAGCCCCCCGGACGTCAGGGAGCGGGTCGCCAAGCGGCTGGGCAAGCCCTAGACCCGGGCAGAGCCTTCGAGGGCGTCGTGTCTTAGGTACCGGGCCACACGGCTGAGGTAAACTCGGTCAAAATCGGTAAACTCGATCAAGCCCCTCGGTTCAGACCGGGGGGCTTTTCGCGTTTGGGCTAGGCGGTCTGCGCGTTCGGAGCGTCGTCATCCTCGTACAGGCGCTTGCCGGTCTCGTCTTCGATCCAGACCGTATAGCGCTCGTCGCCGCATTCGGACTCATGGTCATCGTCGCCGGCTGCTTGCGCGAAGAACAGGCCTCGGTTGCAGTCACAAGACCAGTTGCCCATGTCCCAAATGAACTCGGCAGCCTCTAGGTCTTCCGCAAACCAAAGGTCGCGGTCAGTCAGGGAGCGAACCTCGGCCGTCGTGTTGTCGCGGATGAAGACCGTGGTCATGCTGCGGCTTTTGTCAGGCCAGCAAGGACGGCGATGTTCCGCTGATATTTCCAGAACCGCTTGTGGTCCTTCTGGGTCGGGTTGGGAATGCGGGACAGGTCGGCGTTGTCCTGCAGGTCCGCCATCTTCACGATGCGGGCGATGGGGTTGCGGGACACGCGCTTGATGAAGGCGCCATAGGCCTCGCCATCGCGGCGGGTCAGGGCCTCGACGGCTTCGATCACTGGCGCGGAGAAGCCTTCGCGTGCGAGGTCGGCAGCGGTTACGTCGGTGTCCTCCAAGACGTCGTGCAGGACCGCCGCGATGCGCGCCTCGTCCCCGTCAACGTCGATGGCAAACATGACGCGGAGCGGATGGAGGATGTACGGCGCACCGCCATTGTCCACTTGGCCAGCGTGGGCGGTGACCGCAATCTGAATGGCGCGCTCCAGGCTGCTCATGCTGCGGCTTCTGTCTTGCTGGGGTGGGATAGGATGTGGTCGATGACCCTGACGAAAGCCTCCGCTACAATTCCCTCGCTGATGAAGAAATCGGGGTTGCTGTCGGCGGCAGCGGCCACAGCCTCCGCCCCCGGCTCCCGTAGAGCGGTGAGGATGGGCGCGATCATGTGTCGATAGGCCGGCCATGCGCCGTTGACGTACTTCTGCACGACAGGCTGTTCGGCCTTGCCGTGTTTGAGGCAGTCGGCCAGACAGGCCGCCCGCGCCAGCCGTTCGATCACCGGGTTTTCCATGTTAGGCCAACTCCTGGATAGCGACGGCCCTGGCGGCGAGACCTTGACGCAATACGTCGCGGAGTGCGTCGCCTAGGCTCGATGGGTGGCCGATATCGGCATGGAAGCCGTCGTCGAACCCCTCGATCGCGAGGAGCGGTCGATCGTCCCACTGGAAGTCTGGTCCTGCGCTAGCGTGACAAGAGACGGAGCATTTGCCCAACGAGAACCACCAGCCCGGAAGGGCGGCCTGGAACTCGTCGATGGCGGCTCGGAGGTCGTCGGTTTCGCCGGGCGTTTCCATACCCAAGAATCCCACGAAAACCCTTGAGATTCAAGCAAAAGCGGGCGATATTAGCCGGGCTGCGGCGGCGGGGAAGGACCCGCTACCGGATGGCTCAGACCCGAGCCGGCTGCCCGCACCAGGCATATCGAAAGATGTGCGACGGCGCGACCCGAAAGGGAGGGGGCAGACGGTAGCCATGGCGCGCGCGCCGCCTACACGTCGGGAGCCGGTATCAAGCCCGGCCCGCAGCATCTTCCCTCGCCAAGCCCTACGCGACCAACTACCGTCCCAACATGGATGAATTAGAGCGCAGACTGGCCGCCCTGGAACTCTGGGCCATCGAGGTCGGCAGCTTCATAGAGCCCCAGCACCTTGCCGACGCGGCCCGTTCAATCCGCTCCTGCATTGACACCGTAGACCCCGAAGAGCGGGATATCCGCATGGGAGCGTTAGGGCTTATCGAGGACGCTCAACGCCGCTGGGCGCCGCCTGCCGAGGGGCTGTGTGTTCCTGGGGAAGACCCGTAGACTGGCGGTCATCTGCCGATGTCCGTGAGGTAGTCGATTGCCGCTTCGTGGCGGGCTTTGATGTCAGCCTTCTCGAAGGGATCTAGGCGGAAGCCTTCAGGGGCGTCGCACTCGTTCAGCAGGTAGGTGACGGCGCGGGTGAGGCCCTCAAGGTGATCCGCACCCCCTGCCGCATTGGATGCTCGGAACCCCGCCTCAAAGGCTGCCCACAGCGCGCGTCTGGAGTGGCCGGGATAGCTCGCCTGACGACAGGCGTTCTCAAAGTCGTCTGTCGCTGCGTAGGCGCACCATGCAAGCTTCACGGGCTCGTCCGGACGATGGCCGTTGCCCGCCCCGTCACTTCCCGTCTGCGTGTTCGCAGGCTCAGGGCGTCGTTCGCCATGGCTGTTCATGCCGCACTCAGGGCAGTGCTGGCCGGGGACGACCTGCGTGCAGAAGTAGTTGTCGGCGTATCCGTCTCCGCGCCGGTACTTGTGACCGCAATGCTCGCAGCCGCAGATGAAGGAGAAGTCGTTCCGATATTGATCCCACTCCTGGTCAGTGGGATCGGTCGCGGCGGGACTGAGGCTGGCGGGAGTTGGAGCGCGCTCATGCTTTACCCGTGGCGCGGGAGATGGCGACTTCGGCTTTGCGAATGAACGTCATGCCCTCGCGGGCGATTGCGGGGGTGGTGCTCAGCAGGGCGAAGCGGAACAGTTCCTTGACCTCGCGAAGGCTCTCCACCAGATCGGCGATCAGCTCGTCCTTCTCCCCTTGCGAGCGCTCTTTGGGCGTAGTCATGGGGCGGTCTTCTTGACGGCAGCGGCGACCGCATCCCGATCCAGCCACAGCACCAAGCCGAGCATCTTCGTCCCCTTGAGGTCGATGGGCTGCCCCGTCCCAAAGGTGATCTTCGTGCCCTTCTTCTCGCTGTAATTCAGGTCGATGGCGCACTGGTCGAGGTTCTGAAACTGGACGTTGTCATCGCCGACGGCGAGAATGAGTTCGGACATTTTCATTGGGGGTTCCTCCCGGGACTGAGGCTGGCGTCTGCGCGGCGCTCCTCTTGGTCGCTGCCACTTGGCTTCGGCGTGTTTGTAGGGGCGCACCAAGGGCACGGTTCGGTGCGCCAAGCGGCCTCGGCATGGTCGAACCATCCGATCTCACCCCGACCATTGCAGGCCTCGCACACCCGCTTCTTCCGCCGGGGCTTCGGCCTGATACCCATCGCGGGTTTCCACAGATGATTGCTCACGGCACCAGCTCCCTCATTGGGACCTCAAGAAAGTCGGCGATCTTGCGGAGCCGGGAGACGGGCAGATCGGAGCGCCCGCACTCGATGTTGGCGACCTGTGCCCGCGACAAACCGGCAGCGCTCGCCACTTCGTCCTGCGTTTTTCGCTTGGCCTTGCGGGCCGCCTGGATAAACAGGCCGACGTGAGCCTTCTCGATGGGCAGATCACCCGTGCCGTCGCAGTAGGGGCACTTCATGGCCGCTCACCGACGCGAAGGTGAACCTCGTCGCGGACGTTTCTCCCGCATACCAGACACCCATGCTCATCGCCGGGGTCGACAACATGGATGTGCCGCTTGACCCGCAGGGCTTCCTCTATTGCCGCCACGACAGCATCCGCCTCACTGGCGGCGAGGACGTGGTCAAACGCGACGGCAATGGTGTGGGTGTCGCGCCGATAGCAAGTGAAGGCTTCCGGATTATAGGCCGACGCCGGTGCGAGGCTCACAGCCACACCATCACGATCACGCCAAGCGCCGCAATGAGTTCACCGCCAGCGCGGGCCATAGAGCGCCAGTGGTCGCCGACGGAACCGTACTGTACCTCGGTCGCTAGCAGGCTGTGGGTTCGCTGTGCCCCGTAGATCACGAAGGCGCTGGCGGCGATCTTGGCGATGATGAGAAGCCAATTGATGGCGGTCATTTCGGCTGCTCCAGCAGGTCTCGCGCCAGCCGCGCTTGAAGGTCCACCACGCCGCCAAGAGCCGTGTGGCGATGCTCTGTCATGCCTCGCCCGGCGTACCCGCTGCCGACCGCCGTTACCCGCTCACCATCGAGTTGAACAGTGGTGACCGCTATGCCGTGGAAGTCGCCGTCGCGAGCCGATTGGAGCATCCGCTGGCAGAAGCGCACGACCTCTTCGTCGGCTGTGGCTACTGGCTCATTCTCTACCAAGTGCACGGTGTTCATTGGCTATCTCCGATATCGTAGTTGAACTCTACACCCATCCCTGTTAGGGTCAACCACGATATCGGAGATAGAGATATTTTGACCGCAACCGCGATATCGCTCACAACGCTCCCGATGCCGGGGCCAAAGCCGCAAGACCTAGAAGACATCCTCGGGCGGTATCCGCGCGGGACAAAGGAGCGAATTGCCCGGCTGCTCGGCGAGGGGGCGCCCAAGGGCGCGCAGGCCGAATTGCTACGCGAGGCCCTGGAGAGGGAGCTAAGGCGGAGGGAGCGGCACGCGAAGCTCAAAGCCCTCGCCAAGCCTAGAACCCATCCCGCAGGTTGATGAGCGGCGTTCCTGGCGCGGCGTTGGCGGAGAAGAACACCCGCCCGGGGCAGTCACCCTTGCACCTGGGCCGCCTGTTCCACAGCGAGTAGTTCTCGCCCTTCTCGGCAATGATCGCATCAAGATCGACAGGCCAGACCGTCTTGCACCGTGAGCAGTAGGCGGTGACCGTGCACCCGCGCTCAACGCCCTCTTTCAGGAGGCCTACGGTAGAGGACCACAGGGGGATGGTGGCGGAGGGGGTTCGCATCCCCCGGCTTATGCCTTGGAGAACGGGAGGGGAACAAGGGGCTAGGCGGGGCTCGCGGGCTTCGTCCCCAGCTTCACCTCTCCACCTTCCCCAACAGTCCCAACCGCTACAGGGCGAAGGGCAAACTCTCGGAGGATGGCGTCGGCGGCGTGAACTGAGCGGTTGTCGCCTTGCCCTGCGTACATCTCGATGATGGCGACCAGCCTCTCCCTAACCCGCTCTCTCAGTACGTCACTGCTCATAGACGTTAATCCCGAACAAGGTGCGCCACTTTTCCTCATCGACCGCCTTCAACTCCTGAACGGTGCGGTTCACCCGCGCCTCATAGTCCGGCGGCTGCGGCCAGACATCTAGGCTTTCGCCAGGTGGCCCGATTAGCTCGCAGGTCTTTATGTCGCCGTCATACAGCGTGCGGAACCCGCCACTGCACGACATCCCGGCCATAGGCTTGATCTGCCGAACTGCTGCAAAGAGAATGCTGCTAGGCCAAGGGTCGTGACCGCAGAGCTGCGCAACGCGTCGCGCGACCTCTTCCGTCAGGTTCCTGTTGACTGATACCGTGCCGCCGTGGGTGACGGTTATTACAGCCCAGCACGCTGGCGAGTCTACCGTTTCGGCGTCTTCCATCTTCCGTCCTTCCTGTTCACTCATGGGGAGGGGGAGTTTCCGCAACAGCACGCAGGTCTAGGGCGAGGGCGTCAAGCGCCTGTCGCCCCGTCATGCCCGGATAAAGCTTGTAGGCGGCGTCCATAATACTATCGCGATGGCCTGCGGTCACGACGATCTCGGCCAGCCTTTGAAGGCGTTTGCTTCTGTCTTCCATCTTCCCCTCCTTCAGGGACTAGGGGGCTCAGTCAAAGCCTGCCGAAGGTCGGCAACCTCTTCCAGCCGCCAGGCAATCTCCTCCTGCAGATCTTCCAATCGGGCGCGCATGGCGGCCTCGATAGTGGGGTACTCGCCGTTGATCCCGGCGGGGATGTCGTGGATGTAGCCCGCGTCGCTCGATATGAAGGTCGCCGGTTCATCCTCGTGGTGTTGCCAAGTCCAGGTCAGTTCCATCTCATCCCTCCATACTGTTAGAGCGAGCGGGCTCGAAGCCGCGCATGTATTCCGCCAGGAACGAACCGGACGGCCGGTCATGGACCTTGCCGGGCCCAAGCACTTCAACGCCATGCCGACGAGCGCGGTCGATCATGCCCTGCCACCAGTTGTTCGGCTCGCCGCGTTGACAGCCAAGGGCGTCGATCAGGAGCATGACGGTGTGCTCCAGCTCGTCGATGCGGTCCTTCTCACCCATTTCCCTTCTCCGTGTCGTTAGAGCGGAGGACCGGCGTCTCGTCGCCGATTGCTGCCCGTAACATCGCGCGAAAGCGTATCGCGTGCTTGGCCTTTACGCTGACATACCGATCCGTCGGCCGGCGCTCTGGAGACAGCGCCTTGGCTGCAGCCTTGAGCATCTTGTTGTCGGGCGCCAGCAGGGCGCGGACAACCGCAACTGTCGCTTCGTCGACGCGATGCTCGGCAATGCCCTGACGCAGGAGCGCAGACCGGACGCGCTGAGCGGCTGGCGTGAACTGCGGAGCAGGCCAGTCCAGGCCGCCATCACCCTCGGCCATTCGGCCCTCCAATCGCCAGAGCGAAACCGCTTTGATGACGGGATTGATGATAGCATTTCCGAGAGGGAGCGGAAAGCCTTACGTTTCGGGCGTTTCCGGACTTCCGATGGCTCCCCGGGCAGGACTCGAACCTGCGACCCGGCGGTTAACAGCCGCCTGCTCTACCAACTGAGCTACCGAGGAACATCGCTTCGGAAGGAGGCGGCGTATACGCCGGGGGCGGCGGCGGTGCAAGCCGTGCGGGGCGGAAAAAAGAGCCCGGCGGATGAGGCCGGGCTGTTCAAAGTCTGTGATGGTGGGGTGTCTTCAAGGAAGACGTCCGGAAGGTCGAACTTTATGGTTAACGAGAGGTGAATCGCGCGCGTTGAATCGCAAGGTGAGGGACTAGGCGGGTGGGGGCCGCCGGAGCCGGCGCGCCAGCACAGCGGCCGCCACCATCAGGGCCCCGACGGCGAGGAAGGAGGCCGCGCGGGCCACGCCACCCAGGCTGGCCATGTCGAAGACCAGAACCTTGCCCGCCGTCAGGAAGAGCACGCCGAGCGCCATCCAGCGCAGCGCGCGCTCGTGGATGGCCGATCCCAGGGCCAGCAGCGCGGCGCCGAACAGCGCCCAGAGCGCCGAGTAGGTCCAGGTTTCCAGGCCGACAGCGGTGGTCGTCTGCATATTCCCGGGGTGGAAGGCCCAGCGCACTGAAAGGGTGACCAGCACCAGCGCCTGGGCCGCCGCCACGACGAGGGCGGTCTCCCGGGCGGCGCCTATCAGCCGTCGGGCGTTGAGCGCCGCCAGGATCGCCAGCGCCGCGAGGGCGGGGCCGGTGAGCCAGGGCGGACCGGGAAGGACGGGTACGAGGCCCCACCAGGGATTCACGACCAGGCCGGTCAGCAGCAGGGCAGCGGGCATGGCGGCCAGGGCCAGGCCGTCGGCCGCCCGACCGGCGTCCTGGCGAGCGGGGGCCGGCGCGTACCGGCGCATCAGCAGCGGTGCGGCGCAGACGGCGATGCCCATCAGGCAGGTTTCGGCGAAGGCGACCACGCCGGCCGTCATGTCCGGCGCATGGAACAGGCGGCGAATCTCCAGGATGGCCCAGGCGAGCGCCAAGGTCGCGGCGGCCGCGCCGTAGATGCGGGCCGGCGGGAGGGCGCCGGCCCGGTAGAGCCGCGTCGAGGCGACCCCGAACACGGCGGCCGGCGCGAGATAGGCGAGCAGCAGGCTGTTGAGCACGGGAACCGCATCTACCGACTGGGGCAGCACGCCCCACCAGGGATTGAAGACCAGGAGCTGGCCGAGGGCGGCGCTGGCCAGGGCGGCGCCGAGCAGGACGTGGGGGCCGGCCCGCGCGATGATGCCCTTCACCTCGCGCAGCATCAGCAGGGCCGAGGCGCCGCCCATGGCGAGCAGCAGGGTGCGCAGGGCCGATTCGGTCAGCAGGTCGAGCGCCGGCCGCTCCCCCGCCGCCAGATGGCGCAGGCCGAGGAAGGCGCCGATCAGGGCCAGGCCGACGGGGGCGGCGCCCAGCACCTGGCGGGCGGCGCCGATCGGCGGATGTGGCCGGAGCCGCCAGGCGGCCAATGCCGCAAGGAGGGCTGCGGTCAGGGCGGCGGCGACGGCGCGCCCCGCCTCGGCCGCCGACCCATAGGCGGCGGCGATGGCTTGCGGCGACAGGGCGGCGCCGGTCGCCAGCCCGACAGCGGCCATGGCGGCGATGCCGAGGCCGAGCCAGGACAGTCGGTTTTGCAGGACCGCGAAGGCTAGCGCGACCAGGGCGAAGGCGGCCGGGCGGCTCCAGTCCGGCGCGGCGATGTGGGCGGCCAGCAGCAGGCCGGCCGTGGCCGACAGCGTCCAGGCGTCATGACGCCGCTCTCCGGCCGGCGGCGGGCGATGGCGGCCCAGCCAGCCTGTCGCGAGGGCGGCGGGGAGGGTTGCGACCAGCACCAGCGCCGCGCCCGGCAGCGCCGGAAGGCCGGACCCCGCCAGCAGCGCCAGCAGGAGGGCGCCGGCCGCTGTCGGCAGGGCCGCGCCATCGCGGCGGGGCGTGGGCAGGGCGTAGAGGCCGGCAAGCGCCAGGACGCCGGAGCCGAGGACGGCGGCCGCACGGGCGAGGGCCTGCACCGGCTTGCTGCCGAACTGGATGTCGAGGCCGAGGCCGAGCACCAGCAGGGCGGCTGGCGCCGCCAGGAGCCACGGGCTGACCCAGTCGCGGCGCGCGGCCAGGGCCGCCAGGGCCGCGAGCAGGGCGGCGGCGACCACGGCCATGGCGACGGTTTCGCTGTCCCGGATCGCGCCGAACGGGAAGAACAGGGCGAGCGCCGCCAGGCCGATGCCGACCGGGACCGTCAGTCGGGCCGGCCGCGTGTCGGCGAAAACTCGACTCCGCCAGGCGAGGGTCAGCGCCATGATCAGCACCGGAAGCGCCGCCGCCCGCCAGCCGTCGGCGTGGGGCAGGGTCAGGATGTCCAGGACCAGGGCGCCGGTGGCCGAAGCCAGGGCGGCGGCGCTCCAGCCGCGCCGCCAGGCCACTGCCAGTCCCGCGGCGGCGACGGCCAGGATATGGACCAGCAGGGATGGTTCGCTCCAGTCCTGGGGCCGGGTCAGCAGGGGGGCGGCATAGGCCCCAAGCAGTGCCATCAGGGCGAGCGGTTCGCGTCGGCGGGTCGACAGCGCCAGCAGCAGGGCGGAGACCGTGAGCAGCAGCCCGGCCGAAACCGCGGCGCCGATGTAGCCGTAGAGAGCGTGAGCCGCCCATAGCGTGGCGTAGAGGGTGCTGGCCCCGGCCCCGGCCAGGACCGCGGAGGCCAGCGGCTGGCTGCGGGGTCCTGGCCGGCGGCGCAGAATCTCGGAGACCAGCAGCATGGCGCCGGCTAGGGCAACCGCCAGGACGAGCCGCACGAGCGGAGTCAGCAGCCCCTGCTGGGCCGCGTAGCCGACCAGGAACACCCCACCTAGCACCAGCCCGCCGCCGCCCAGCCAGGCGAGGCCCTTCTCCGCCAACACGGCGCCAAGATCGAAGGCTGGCTCGCTGCGTCGCACCGGCGGGCTGGTTGCCGCAGGTCGAGTTCGAACCGCCGGTTCCGCCAGAGGCCGGGGTTTGGGGCGTTCAACGACGGGCGCCGCGAGCGCCACAGGCTCCTCGACCTGAGGGGCCTCGGCCGGCGGCGGGACGGCGTCGGAGACGGGGAGATCGGGGACCGTCCGCGCTTCCAGCCTCGAGAGCTTCAGGACGAGATCACTCACCTCCCGGCGCAGGGCGCTCTGATCCAGCCACAACCGCCAGAGGGCGCCGGCGAGGACAATCGAGACGATCCAGATCATTGCGTGGTTCTCCGTCGCCACCAGCCTGCCCTTTCATAAGCAAAGATGCAAGTGAATGCTCACTCACAACGCCTGCGCGAACGGCGGCGTGCTGGCCGCCGTCTCCTGTTCGTCGGCCCCGGCCCGGCGCGGACAACGAGGCGTGCAAGGCCAGGCCCTAGCTGGAATTTGGCTCGCAAGGTTCAGTTCTGGGCGCTTGCCAGGCGGGGTTCGGCCGGGCTTGATCCCCAAAAGCGCCTCGGGAGGGAGCCGTGCGCCTTAGACAGATCGCCCTGGTCGGCGCCGACCTCGCCGCCCGTTCCGCGGATATCGCCGCCGTGCTTGGGGTGGATAGTCCCTATGACGATCCGGGCGTTCGCAAGTACGGCCTGGCCAACGCCGTGTTCGCGATCGGCCACACCTTCCTGGAGGTGGTCTCGCCGCAGCAGCCGGGCACGACGGCCGGCCGGCTGATCGACAAGCGCGGCGGCGACGGCGGCTACATGGTCATCCTGCAGACCCGCGACCTGCCGGGCGCGCGCGCCACGGCGGCGGCGGCCGGCGTCCGCGTCGTGGAGCAGATCGACCGCGACGGCTACGCCGCCACCCATTTCCATCCGCGCGACGTCGGGGGCGCGATCCTCTCCGTCGACTGGATGGATCCCTGGGAGCGCTGGGAATGGGGCGGCCCCGGCTGGGAGGCCAACGTCCGCACCGACACCAGCCTGGCCATAGTTGGCGCGGAGCTGCAGGCGGAAGATCCGGCGGCCATGGCGGCGCGCTGGAGCGAGGTGCTGGGCCTGCCGGCGGAGCGCGACGGCGGCTGGCGCATCGGGCTGGACGGCGGCGAGATCCGCTTCGTGGACGTCCGCGACGGGCGAGCGGAGGGACTGTCGGGTTTCGATGTCGCCACCCGCGCGCCCGCGGCCATCCGGGCGGCGGCGAGCGCCCGGGGCCTGGTCGACGCCGAAGGGGAGGTGATCCTGTGCGGGACGCGTGTCTACCTGGTCGAAGGGGACACGGGCCTCACCCGCTGAAGGCCAGCAACACCCCATAGAGCGCCATGGCGACGAAGGTGGCGGAGGCGAAGCCAAGCAGGCCGCAGAGAATGCCGGGCGTGATCAAGGGCGGGCGCTTGAAGGATGCGGCCATCGCGGCTGCGGTCGTGGGTCCGGCGATCCCGGCGATCGAGGCCACGAGCACCTCGGCAAGGTCGGCCTTGAGCAGGCGACCGGCGGTCAGGATCAGCACCATGTGAATGCTCATGGCCAGAAGAATGAAAGCGGCGACGCGCATCGCCTCTCCGCCGAACTGCATCAGGTCCACGTCGAAGCCCAGGGTGCCGAAAAAGAGATACATCAGCATCGATCCCAGCTCACGGTCGCCCACCAGGCCTTCGATCCGGCGGGGAAGGAGGTTGGCGATGGCCAAGGCGACCAAGGTGACCAGGATGATTATGAACTGGGCCAACCCCAGCCACCCGAGGATCACCGCGCTCAGGGCATAGGTTCCGACCGCCGCCGCGATCAGCCCCGAGAGCTGAAGTGCGTCCAGGCGCGTGGGCGGCGCGCCCTTGGGCGCCTCGGGCGATAGCGCTTCCTCCCTGTCCTCGCTGATGACCGGCCGTCTCGGCAACAGCCGCTGCAGGAAGGGACTGGCGGCCAGAACCCCCATGCTCATCAGGTAGAAGGTCATGACCGGCGCGCCGCCGGCCAGCATCGCGCTGAAACGGGTCGGGCTCAGCTCAAGGGCATGGGCGACCGCGACCACATTGACCGTACCGCCAACGAGGTTGGCGGTCTGGACGGCGGCGATCTTGGGCGCTTCGCCCATCGGAACCACCATCCAGGCGATCACGATACCAACGAGGCTGGTCGCCGCCCCGATCAGGTAGAGGATCAGGATCGAGCCGGTCTCGCGCATGATCTGCCGCAGGTTGGCCCTCAGCAGCAGCATGAACACGCCAACCGGCACCGCGACCTTGGCGAGTTCGGCATAGGCCGCGGCCTTGTGCGGCATCAGGCCGGTATTGCTGAGGATTACCGCGCCCACCAGCATCACCGCCGGACCCGGCAGCACCTTGCCCAGCTTGGTCCGTTCAAGAACAAGGGCCAGAACCAGCAATGCCAGCAGGACGGCGATAAGCAAGGTCGGCTGGTCTGCCCGGATCATCGGGCGTCCGCTCTCTTCCCATGGTCGCCATGGGCGCGCGCGACTGGGCGCATGCGCTGTTCCTTCCCTTTGACTCTCTTCTTGTCTGGCGGTTCCGCCGCCGGTTGAGGGCATCAAGAAGGCTGCCCGGCGCTAAATCAATCGGCCCGGCGGGCTTGTCGATTGAATCGGAGCGGTTATCACGTATGTGATGGAGGGCCCGATGGCGGCTGAACGGCGATCGATCAAATCGGCTGAGCGGACGCTTGCCCTTTTCGAACTGTTCTCGCGGGAACAGCGGCCGTTCACCGTCGGTCACATCTCCGAGGCTCTGAATATCCCTCAGCCCAGCACCAGCATGCTGCTGCGCAATCTCACCGACCTCGGCTATCTACAGTACGACCGCGCGGCGCGCACCTTCGCCCCCAGCATCCGGGTGGCGCTGCTTGGCAGCTGGGTCGACCGCCGCTTCGGCCAGGTCGGAGCCATCGGCGCGCGGCTGGACCGACTGCAGCGCAAGGTCGGCGAAACGGCCTACCTGGCCATCCAGAACGGCGCCTCGGCCCAGTATGTCATCAGCCAGCGGCCGGAGAATCCCGACCGGCTGGACGTCGAGTCCGGGCAGTATCGCTCGTTGATCTGCTCCGCGCCGGGCCGAGCCTTGCTCAGCCTCAAGCCCGACAGCGAAATCGTCAGCTGGGTGCGGCGCTGCAATGCCGAAGCCACAGAGGAACGATTCAAGGCGCGGGAAGGCGAATTCCTGCAGCTGATCGCCCAGGTGAGGGCCAACGGCTACGCCACCACCGAGGGGGATGTTACGCCGGGGCTCGGAGCGATCGCGATGACCTTCATCGGGCCCATGGGGGCCATGCCGATGTCGGTCGGCGTCGGCGGCCCGATCTCGCGGATGCGGCGCAAGCGGAGCATGGCCATCGAGGCGCTCAATCGATTCAAGGAGGCCTTCGAGCCAGAAGAGGAGCCGCACGAGGTGCGGTCTTGACGGTCGCCATTACAGATGTGATGGGTTAAGCAATCCGCGCCGACTATAACTGACTGAAAAAGCGAGAGTAATTTGCTCCCGCCTTCGTCTAACCCACGGGGCGAGCTTCCCCGGTTCATTACGGATGTGATGCGGGCCCTCAGGGGCCTGACGATCTCAGGCAGCTGTCGCTAGCCTTGGCCTCAATGGAGCGGCGTCAGATCCGCCCAACGGGATAGGTCAGGAAGGCGGACATGGAAATCTCGCGAGGCAGGCGCTCGAGCGCCTTCAGGCTGATGCTGATGAGCAGCTGCGCGCTGGCCATGGCCGGCGGGGCCCAGGCCCAGACCGCCCCTGAAGCTGAGGCCACTGTGGATGAGGTGGTGATCACCGGCTCGCACATCCGAGGAACGCCCGAGGACGCCGCCCTGCCGGTTGACGTCATCGGCCGCGAGGAGCTGGAGAAGCAGGGCGCGCCCTCGATGCTCGACCTGATCAAGGGCCTCCCGGTCAGCAGCGGCGTCCTTGGCGACACCAACCAGTTCGACCCCCGCGCCAACGGCGCTGAGGGCTCCGGATCAATCAATCTTCGAGGTCTGGGATCCGAGCGGACCC